>FKKE01001129.1_pt1 | contig 48076 bp, 48 predicted proteins | sample 1106331 | NCBI WGS metagenome assembly FKKE01 (sample SAMEA3931202, study PRJEB13176) | freshwater metagenome | biome: Drinking water system; feature: drinking water; material: freshwater | place: China | collected 2013-02-06
CGGGCTGATGCAGGCGGTGAAGAAATTCGATCCCGACAAGGGCTTCCGCCTGGCCACCTATGCAATGTGGTGGATCCGCGCTTCGATCCAGGAATACATCCTGCGCTCGTGGTCGCTGGTGAAGATGGGCACCACAGCGGCGCAGAAGAAGCTCTTCTTCAACCTCCGCCGCATGAAGGGCGAGATGGCTGCGCTCGAAGAAGGCGATCTGAAGCCCGAGCAAGTGAAGAGCATCGCGCACAAGCTTGCCGTCACCGAAGACGAAGTCGTCTCCATGAACCGCCGGATGAGCGGCGGCGGCGACGCCAGCCTCAACGCGCCGATCGGCGGCGCCGGCGGCGAAGGCGACAGCGAATGGATGGACTGGCTCGCCGACGATCAGGCCGACGGCACCCAGGAGACGCGTCTCGCCGAAACCGAAGAATTCGACGCGCGCATGAGCCTGCTGCAAGAGGCGATGGGCGAACTGAACGAACGCGAACGCCACATCATCCAGGAGCGGCGCTTGAAGGACGAGCCGGCGACGCTTGAGGAATTGTCGGCGCAGTACGGCGTCAGCCGCGAGCGCGTGCGTCAGATCGAGGTGCGCGCGTTCGAGAAGCTGCAGAAGGCGATGAAGAGGCAAGCCGCGTCGCGCGGTTTGCTGGCGGAAGCTGGCGCCTAATCGGTTGCAGGTTGGAGCGCGCGCTTCCAAGCGCGCAAGTCACTCTGCGCAGACAATACGCGCTCGGAGGCTCGCGCTCCAATCCCCTGCGGCGGGGGCGCTCAGCCGCCGAACGGATAAGCCGGCGCGCCGCCCATTGCGCCTCTCACGGCGCCCATGACAGTGCCGATCACGATCCAGGCAACCGCCACTACGAGAATGAGCACGATGAGGTAGACGAGGCGCTTGTCCTCGGGCGTCTTCATCATTCTCGGCATGCCGACATAGAGCAGGTAGAGCGAGTAGAGGCCGACGATGCCGAGGATCGCCAGCGCCGGCACGATCGAGAACACGCCGGCGAGGAAACCGGCGGTCGAGCCATAGGCCGCGAGCTTATGCGCCTGGCCCATATTCTGTTGCGATCCAAAACTCGGCGCCAGCGCATTGGCCACGAAGGCCAACAGAAAGACGCCGGCGAGACTCAACCCAATCTGCAGCACCGCGCCGACGAGGCCCGTCACCATCGGCACGCGATAGATCGTGCCGAACAGATTGACGCCGAACACCGAGGTGCCGATGAAAGCGCAGATGGCGCCGAGCGCAGCGAGCGGCAGCACATAGCCCAAGTAAATCTTGTTCACGTCCGCGGCTTCGGCGTCGATCTTCTCCCACTCAGTCTGTGGCGTGAGCAGAATATTCTTGATGCGGTCGATCAAAGCCGGCGCGCTCGCGCCTGAAGGATCTACGGTCATCGCACTCTCCCATAGCGACTCGGGCGATACTACGCCCGTGCGCTCGGATGAGAGACTCGAAACGATCTGCTGTCTCAACGGCCGAACGCCGCCTCCAGCCGCTGCAACCCGATCGTTTCGACTGCGGCGCGGGCCTGATCGGCGGTTGCGGCGCCTTCCGCGATCATGGCGACGCCGCGCCCGATGACGACGTAGCGCGCACTATCGCCATCGACCTGCTCGGCGTAGAATCTGCCGTCGATGCTCTGCGAGCGGGCGTAGCCGTCCTCGCGCGCGCCGTCTGGCGCGACATCGAACAAACCCGCCGCGGCGGCCGCATCGACATCGTAGCTGAACTGAATGACCGCCACGTTCAGCGTCGCGCCGCCTTGAGCATAGGTCGCATCGGCGCGGGCGACGCCGCCGCCTTGCGCCGTCGTCACCGACCGGCGCGCGAAGCCGCCTGGAAGCGTGTCGGGAAATTGCTCCGCCAGCCGCGCCGGATCGGCGAGCACCTGGGCGCCATCCGATTGCGCGAGGCGCTCAATGGCGAGTTCGGCTTCGGGGCGGGGCGGCGTTTCGGTCGCGGCAACGGCGGGCGCCGCGGCGGCCATCGCATGGCTCAAAGCCTCGCGGCCAGCGTTCAGCGCTGGCGCCGCGAAGGCGGCGACCGCGGTCGCGAACGCGGCGGCGATCGCTGCGAACGTCAGCACAAAACGCGGCGCGTTGTTTTCCGGATCGGGCAGCGACACCAGGCGCCCCACGCCCAACCCCAACAGGATGAGCGCATAGATGATGCCCGCCCCAATCAGCAGAGCGGCAAGCGGCGGGATCAGCGCGCCCAGGCCCGCAACCAGGATCGGCGTCGACGCATAGGCGGCCAATTGCCCAGCTCTGCCGTGCTCTATTTCCGCGCCGAAGCGTCGAACCAGGAAGGCGATGAGCATCGCCGCCGCCGTGACGGCGGCGATCGCGAGCGCCACATAGAGCAGCGCCGCTATGCCGGCCCAAACCAAATCGGCATCGAGCGCCACGCCGCGGTACAAGAGATGCGCGCCGAGACCGGCAGCCGCGCCCAGCACTGTCAGCGGCGCGACGTACGCCCCGATCAACGGCGTCGGCTCCTCTTCGGCAATCCGCCGCCACTCGTTCTGCGGTCCGATGAGGACGCCGCGCACGCGCGCCGCGAGGCCTGCCCGTTCGCCGCTCAGGACATTGGTGCTCATGGGCTCATGCTAGGCGGGACGCGCCCGCGTGCAAGCGCTATCCCACGCAACTCGCGAGCGCGAAGAGCACGATGAAAGCCACCGCGCCTGCGACAGTCACGGTGGCGGCATAGCTTAGCGCGCGATCCTCGGGCGCCTTCATCAGGATCGGCAGGCCGCGATACATAATGTAGACCATGGCCGCGAGCGCAAACAGCGCCACCCACCAGAGCGGCGGCCACAGCGAAAAGAACCCCGATAGGAACGCCGGCGTGATCGAAAACGCCGCGACCTTCTGCGCCGCGACCTCATTGCGATCGGCGTCGAACTGATCCGCCAGCGTGTTGATCAGCACGCCGAGCAAGAACACCAGCGCCACCGTGACCACCCAAGTCACCACCACGCCCACCAATGCGTCGCCGAGCGGACCGACTGCGATGGGCTCGAACAGAAGCGAGCCGATCAGGCCCGCAACCGGCGGGATCGCCGCCAGCGGCGCCACGTAGCCGATCAGCAGATGAGGGATCGTCGTTTCCTCGGCCTTGATCTGCTCCCATTCCTTCTTGGGCTCGCGCAGCAGCCCCCAGGCGCGCGAGACAATGAATTCCGACTTGCGGATCGCCTCCTGCGCGCGGGCGCGAGCTTCATTCACATCGAAGCGCGTCCGGCGGGGTTCGTTTTCGTTGTCGGCGGTCATGTTGTTTTCCGGCGAGTAGAGAGCTGTGAGTAGTGAATACGCCAATGGCGGCGCGACCGCCACCCTACTCCCCATTCGCTATTCGCTTCTCATGCCTTAAAGGGATCGCGCATCAGGATGACGTCGTCGCGCTCGGGGCTGGTGGAGACGATGGCCGCCGGGCAACCGATCAATTCCTCGATACGGCGGATGTATTTGATGGCGTTGGCCGGCAAATCCTTGGACGAGCGCACGCCGCGCGTGGTGGCCTTCCAACCGTCGAGCGTCTCATAAACCGGCGCGACCGCCTGCTGATCTTTGAGGCTCGCGGGCAGATAATCGATGACTTTCCCGCCAAGCTTGTAGCCGGTGCAAATCTTGATTTCGTCGAAACCGTCGAGCACGTCGAGCTTGGTCAGCGCGATGCCGTCGATGCCGGAGAGCGCGATCGACTGGCGCACCAGCACCGCATCGAACCAGCCGCAGCGGCGCGGTCGGCCTGTGTTGGTGCCGAACTCGTGACCGACCTCGCCCAGCCTTTTGCCGTTGTCGTCGCTGAGTTCGGTGGGAAACGGCCCAGCCCCGACGCGCGTGGTGTAGGCCTTCACCAGACCGAGCACATAGCTGATCTTGCGCGGGCCGACGCCTGAACCGGCCGACGCCTGCCCCGCCGCGACATTCGAGGAAGTGACGAACGGATAGGTGCCGTGATCGACATCGAGCAGCATGCCCTGCGCGCCCTCGAACAGCACGCGCTTGGAATCCTCGAACGCCGCATTGAGCACGCGCCATGCGGGCTTCGCATAGGGCAACACCTTCGGCGCGATCGCCGCCAGGTCTTGCTTCAGCGCGGCCACATCGATCTCCGGCAGATCGAGCCCCTTGCGCAGCGCGTTGTGATGCGCGGTCAGCCGCTCGATCTTCCAGGCGATCGCTTCGGGATCGGCGAGGTCGGCAACGCGCACGGCGCGGCGGCCGACCTTGTCTTCGTAGGCCGGGCCAATGCCGCGCTTGGTCGTGCCGATGGAGGAAGCGCCCGCCTGCGCCTCGCGCGCCGCGTCGAGATCGCGGTGAAACGGCAGGATCAGCGCCGCCTGGTCCGAGAGCACCAGCTTTTCCGGGCTGATCTTCACGCCCTGGGCTTCGATCTTTTCGATCTCGCCCGCCAGTGCCCAGGGATCGACAACGACGCCATTGCCGATAATCGAGAGCTTGCCCTGCACCACGCCCGAGGGCAGCAGCGCCAGCTTGTAGGTGGTGTTGCCCACCACCAATGTGTGGCCGGCATTGTGGCCGCCCTGGAAGCGCACCACGACATCGGCGCGGTTGCACAACCAGTCGACGATCTTGCCTTTGCCCTCGTCGCCCCATTGGGCGCCGACGACGACTACGCCTGCCATTGGACGTGCTCCTTACGGGCGCTGCCTGTCGCGTTCTTGCACAGGCGTCAAGCCGCCCGCGCGCTCATGATCAGCTGATTCTCGCGCGCACTTAGCCGCGTTTCGAACCTGGACCGTCCGCGCCGCTGCGGCTCCAGGGGTTGGGGTTGAATGCCTCCGGCGGCGGCGCCATCTCGATGAAGCGCGCCCCTGCCTTCTCGCCCAGTTCCGTCAGCAATTCGCTGTTCTTGCGCTTGGAATTGGCGATGTTCTTGAGACCTTTGAGTTGGCTCGGCTTCAGTTTCTTGTCGCGCAAGGCGCGTGCAGTGTCCGGCAGCAGCGCGCCGGCGCGATCTTCCTCTTCATCGAAACGCACATCGACTCGCTGATAGCTGATCGTGGGTTCGTCGTTCGGCGAGAGATAGGCGCGGCGCGCCTGGTGTTCCTTCTCGCGGTTGATGTACCAGGGCATTTGCGGGCGCCCCAAGGCCTGCATGTAGGCGATCTGCTGCAGCGAAACGTCATTGATCATGGCGCGAAGAGCGCCGACCGTCTGCAGGAAGAAAATACCGCCGGGCCTGGTCATCTCGCGCATCCAGCCGGTGCCGACAGAGAGGATGTAGAGATTGTCGCCGCCAATTGGCCAGTTGAAACCATAAGCCGGGTCGCGCACCAGCGTCAGCAATTCCAGCGCCGGGTTGTTGAAGCCGCCGACGCCGCCATCGATGAAATACGCCGGCTCGTTCTTCTTGCCCTGCGCGGCGGTTTCGATCTCGATCTCGACACCGCGGAAATAGTGCGGGGCCGCGGCGCTGGCCTGCACCAAGCTGCGCAACATGAACGAACAGTTCGAGGCGTAGGTCGCGCCCGGTTCAGCGTTGTCGTAATAGCTCCAGCCGGGATTGTTGCAGAACACCCAGGCGCTGCCGCTGTTCATGCGCTTGGCGAAGATGGCAAGGCCGGTTTCGAGCTCCGGCGACTCCAGCGTGGTGTCGCCGAAGAATTCTGTCAGCGCATCCACCAGCGGCTTTTCGCGGTATTTCGGCGCGAACAAACCATACGCGACCGTGCGCTGGAAAATCTTCGGCACGATCTGGCGATAGGCCTCTTGCACGCGCGACACGCGCCAACCATGGGCGAGGCCGGTGGCGATGATCGAACCGGTCGAGGTGCCGCCGATCAGGTCGAAATACTGACTGAGGCGATAATCCGGATCGCCGCTGCGCCGGCTCAATTCGGCTTCGAGTTTGGAAAGCACGCCCAGCGTCATCAGCCCGCGCACGCCGCCGCCATCCAGCGCCAGGATGCGCCGCTTGCGGGTCGTGTCCGCCAGAAAATCCTTGAGCCTTCGCGTCATGGGGTCCCCTCCCAGGCCCAAGTTTAGCGGCTTTGGGCCGGGAGGGAACCGCTCAATCGCCGTTGAACTGGTAGCCGAAGCGTATGCCCAGCTGATCGACGCCCTGATTGTGGCCGTCGCCGATGATCTGGCCGTGGCTCAGGTGCTCGAAGAAGAGCTGCGCCTCCCACGGCCCCTCGAAATCGCGGGTGAGGCCGATCGAGGTGCGGAAGAGGTCTTCCGATCCGAGCAGCAGATTCTCCGCGGCGAACGCCGCCGCCTCGGGCGAGCCGCCCGGGAACGGGTTCTCTTCGGCGCCGTCATGGATCACATAACCGACGCCCGGCTCCAGCGCCCAGCCTTCAGCGAAATCCCAACGCCATTCGAGTCCGACGCCGCCGAAGCTCGTATTTCCCGCGGTGTTCACCGAGGCCATGATGTAAGGCTGCGGCGATCCGGCCCAATGCAGAAAGCTGGGAGAGTCGAACGAGACCTGGAACTCGACGTTAGGACCATCTTCCTTGTCGGCGTTCTTGCAGTCGAGCACGCAAATATTGTGCGCCATGACGCCGATGTGGATTTCATCGACGCCTGCATGCGCCGCCGGCGCCATGGCCGCCGCCGCACCGAAGACCGCAATGCCCGCCAGACTTCCCCGCATCGATTTCTCCCGCTCAACAGCGCAAACCTAGACGGACGCGCTCGCGCTAGGAAGGGTTCTTTACCGCTTCGATCCGGCGCTGAAATGGATCAGATGCGTCAAAACCGCAACAATTTGGCGTAGCGCACTTGCGGCAGCGCCTTAAGCTCGGTCATCACCGCCTCCGCCGGCGCCTGATCGATACCGACCAACGCGATCGCTTCCGCGCCCGCGGCTTCGCGGCCCAGATGGAAGGTGGCGATGTTGATCTCGGCGCCGCCCAATAGCGTGCCCAGCGCGCCGATGAAGCCCGGCTTGTCGGTGTTGTTGATGTAGAGCGTCAGCGGATGGAACGGCGCTTCGAGCGCCATGCCTTTGACTTCGACGATGCGCGGCTGGCCGGCGACCAAAGTGCCGGCGAGCGTCCGCCAACCGCCGCCGGTGCGCACCTTCACCCGGATCAGACTGTCATAGGTGGGTGAATCGTCGCGCGTGCTTTCGGTCAGCGCCGCGCCGCGCTCCTTCAACAAGGTCGGGGCCGAGACCACGTTCACGTCCTGCAACAACGGCCGCAGAATGCCGGCAAGCGCCGTCGCCGTCAGCGGCTTCATGTTGAGCTTGGTGACGTCGCCCTCGTATTCGATTTCGACCTCATCCAGGCCCTCATCGACGATCTGGCCAGCGAAGGCGCCGAGCTTCTCGGCCAGCGCCGCGAATGGTTTGAGGCGCGGCGCTTCTTCGGCCGTGATCGAAGGCATGTTGAGCGCATTGGTGACGGCGCCGGTCAGCAGATAATCGCTCATCTGCTCGGCCACCTGCAGCGCCACGTTTTCCTGCGCCTCGTTGGTCGAGGCGCCCAGGTGCGGCGTGGCGATGAAGTTGGGCGCACCGAAAAGCACGTTCTCCTTGGCCGGCTCGATAGTGAACACATCGAAGGCGGCGGCGGCGACGTGCTCACTTTCCAGGGCTTCGCGCAGCGCCGCTTCATCGACCAAGCCGCCGCGGGCGGCGTTCACAACGATAACCCCCGGCTTGGTTTTGGCCAGCGCTTCGCGCGAGAGGATGTTCTTGGTCTTCTCCGTCATCGGCACGTGCAGCGAAATCACGTCGGCGCGCGGCAGGAGCTCTTCCAGCTCGACCTTCTCGACGCCGAGTTGCACGGCGCGCTCGACCGAGAGGAACGGATCGTAGGCGATGACCTTCATCTTGAGGCCAAGCGCACGATCGGCGACAATGCCGCCAATGTTGCCGCAACCGATGAGACCCAGCGTCTTGGCGTAGAGCTCGCGGCCCATGAAGCGGTTCTTTTCCCACTTGCCGGCCTGCGTCGACACATCCGCCGCCGCCAATTGGCGCGCCGCCGCAAACATCAGCGCAATCGCGTGTTCGGCGGTGGTGATCGAATTGCCGAACGGCGTGTTCATCACCACAACGCCCTTCGCGGTCGCGGCCGGAATATCGATGTTATCGACGCCGATGCCGGCGCGGCCAATAACCTTCAGATTTTTCGCGGCGGCGATCACCTCGGCCGTCGCCTTGGTGTTCGAACGCACCGCCAAGCCATCGTAGTCGCCAATGATAGAAATCAGCTCATCCTTCTTGAGCCCCGGCTTGAAATCGACATCGACGCCGCGCGCCTTGAAGATGTCGATGGCCGCTTCGCTGAGTTCGTCGCTGATGAGGACTTTTGGCATTTTCACCATCTCACAGAATTAAGCTCGTCATTCCGGACGCGCGGAGCGCGATCCGGAACCCAGGGCCACAGGCTGTGCGCTTGCCCTGGGTCCCGGGTTCTCGCTTCGCGAGCCCCGGGATGACGATGGAAGGTCAAGCCGCTTTGGTTTCAAGCTCCGCGACGAGCGTCGCGAACGCCCATTCGATCCAGGGCGTCAGCGCCGCGACATCGGACGCCTCCACCGTCGCGCCGCACCAGATGCGCAAACCCGGCGGCGCAGCGCGATAGGAAGCCGCGTCGAAGGCAACGCCCTCTTTTTCCAGCAACGACGCCAGTTTCTTGGCGAATTCCGCTTGCGCTTCGTCGCTCAACGCGGTCACGCGCGGATCGACGACCTTGAGGCAGACGCTGGTGTTCGAGCGGGTCGCGGGATCGGCGGCGAGGAAATCGATCCATGGCGTCTTCGCCGCCCAATCGGCCAGCACCTTGGTGTTGGCGTCGGCGCGCGCATGCAGCGCTTCGAGACCGCCGATGCTCTCGGCCCATTTCAGCGCATCGATGTAGTCTTCCGTGGCCAGCAGCGACGGCGTGTTGATGGTCGAGCCCTCGAAGATTTCGGGATCGACCTTGCCCTTCTTGGTCAGCCGGAAAATCTTCGGCAGCGGCCGGTCGGGCGCATAGCTCTCAAGCCGCGCAATGGCGCGGGGCGAGAGGATCATCATGCCGTGCGCGGCTTCGCCGCCCAGCACCTTCTGCCAGGAGAACGTCGTCACATCGCACTTCGCCCAATCGATCTTCTGCGCAAACACGGCGCTGGTGGCGTCATTGATGGTGACGCCTTCGCGGTCCGCCGGGATCCAATCGAAGTTCGGAATGCGCACGCCGGACGTGGTGCCATTCTGGGTGAAGATGATATCGGCGTCCTTGCGGGCCGCGCTCAGATCGGGCAGCGCTCCGTAGCCGGCAGAATGCACCTTGGCGTCGAGCTTCAGCTGCTTGGCGTCGGTGACCCATTCTTCGCCGAAACTCTCCCAGGCGAAAATGTCGACAGGGCGCGCGCCGAGCATCGACCACATCGCCATTTCTACGGCGCCGGTGTCCGAAGCCGGAACGATCGCGATCTTGTGCGTATCCGGGACACCCAAAATGGCGCGGGTGCGGTCGATCGCTTCCTTGAGTTTGGCCTTGCCTGGCTTGGCGCGGTGCGAGCGGCCGAGCGCTGCGCCTTTCAGCGCATCGGTGGTCCAGCCTGGGCGTTTTTTGGTGGGTCCCGATGAAAACCGGGGATCGGCCGGACGCACTGCCGGCTTGGCGGGTACTGTCATCAACGTGTCTCCCATCCTTACAGATGGGCGTCCGCCGTTGGGAGCGGATGGCCCGCTGACCGAGGTGCGCTTGTTTGCCGGAATTGGCAATGGGACAGTTCAGCGCTCCAATGTCACGGCGGCAAACTGCTTTGAAACGGAGCGAAGCTGATGAAAATTGAGGCGGTGAACACACTGACCCGCCTCCGCGTCGTGAAGACACTTCATACATTGATCTGGGCGTTCTTTGCGTCGTGCGTGTTCGCGATCCCGTGGGCGGCGTGGTTCGGAAGCCTGCGCCTGGCGCTCTTGTTGATCGCAATCGTCTTGGTCGAAGTGGCCGTGCTGGCTCTCAATGCATGGCGCTGTCCGCTGCAAGACGTCGCGGCGCGCTACACCAGCGATCGGAGCGGCAATTTCGACATCTACCTGCCGGCCTGGCTGGCGCAGCGAACGATGATCATTTTCGGGCCGCTGTTCGCGCTTGGCCTGCTGGCAACCGCTCTGCGTTGGGCGCTCGGAGCTATTTGAGGTCGGTCACCATGATCCGCGGCGGCGGCGGTTCTTCCGGCTCCGGCGGCGCGGGATGAGAGGTCGGCGGCGACGGCGCAGCCTCCAGGCCTGGGATCATCGGCTCCTCGAAAATCGCCGGCAATTGCTTGGCCTTGCGCGCGCGCCTTTTCTTGCGCTTGGGCGCCTCGGGATGATCGTCGACGCGGTTGTGCAGGCGCGCCAGCGAGCTATCGAGTTCGCCGCGCAGGAACACCGCGACTTGCCCCAGCAAACGTACGCTCGACAGCGTCTGGATGGCGCGCATGTAGCCGCCGCGCCTGGAGGCCTGGAAACCGACCACGCTCTCCAAATCGAAACGGTCGCACCAATAGGGCGCGAGGTCGGCGAAGGACGAACCAGTGACGGGATCCTCGTCGATGCCGACGCCGGGGCAGAAGAAGCGCGAAACGAAATCGTAGGGCTGGCCCTCGTCCGCCGGCGCGGTGACGCCGATCATGCCCTGCCGCGGCCCGCGCACGGCGAGATTAAGCGCGGCGAAGTCCGGCTTCAGATTGCGCAGCGTGGCTTCGTCCTCAAGCACGACATTGGCGTATTCGCCGATGAAGGCGTCCGCGATCTCGACGCCGCCGAGCGCGGCGCCGACGCTTTCGTCCGGCGTCCACGGCGTGCGTTGCTTGCGCGGCAGATCGAGCGTGTAACCCTCCGGCGTCGCGCGCACGATCAGGGCGCCGGCATGGGTGTCGAACACCACCACTTCGAGCCCCGGATCGAGTTCGCTCAGGATCATGGCGCCGGCCGCAAGCGTGGCGTGACCGCAGAGCGGCACTTCGGTCGCGGGCGTGAACCAGCGCAGCTGGTAATTGCCCTTCAATCCCGTGGGCACCACGAACGCCGTCTCGGAAAGCCTATTCTCGGTGGCGATCGCTTGCAGCACCGCATCCGGCAGCCAGCGCTCAAGCGGCACCACCGCGGCCGGGTTGCCGGTGAACAGGCGGTCCGTGAAGGCGTGCACGATCCAGATTTTCATCGCGCTTGATAATGAACGCTTGGCAGCGCGCGCGCCACCGACCTACGCGCGGCGGGCGCAAGTGCCATGATCCTTCCCCCTTGTGGGGAAGGTGTCGCGCGGATGCGCGACGGATGGGGGTGCGGACGGCAACTCCTCCGGAAAGAACACCGCCGTTGCCCCCACCCCCGGCCCCGCCCCACAAGGGGGCGGGGAGTCTACGAAGAGGATTTGCAGGGCCAATTGTGCCCCAGCGGGCCGTGGCCTCGCCCGAAGCCCGGCGCACGCCGGATCGCTTCCATCAGGTAAGCGCGCGCCTTTTCGACGGAGGATTCGAGCGGCTCGCCCTGCGCATTGTACGCAGCAATCGCCGAGGCCAAGGTGCAGCCGGTGCCGTGGGTGGCGCGGGTGTCGATGCGCGGATTTTCGAAGACGCGATAGCCTTCGCGCGTCAGCAGCACGTCGCGAATGGTCTCGCCCGCGATGTGGCCGCCCTTCACCAGCGCCGACCACGCGCCCAATTGCTCGACCAGGATTTCGGCGGCGTTGATCTGGCCGTCGAGATCGCGCACCTCAACGCCGGTCAGCGCTTCCGCCTCCGGCGCGTTCGGCGTGACGATCGCCGCGATCGGCATCAGTTCGTCACGGATCACGGCGACCGCGTCATCCGCCAGTAGCGACGCGCCGCCCTTGGCGATCATCACCGGATCGAGCACGACCGGCGCGCCATCGCCGACCGCGTACCACGCCTCCATCACGGCGCGCACGTGATCGGCCGAGCCCAGCATGCCAAGTTTCCAAGTGTCGGCGCCGAGATCGCTTATCACCGCTTCGATCTGCGCGCGTACGATCTCCGGCGGGACGGCGTGCACGCCGGTTACGCCCAGCGTATTCTGCACTGTCACCGCCGTGATCGCGGTCATGGCGTAGCCGCCGAGCGCGGAGACGGTCTTGATGTCCGCCTGGATGCCGGCGCCGCCGCCGGAATCCGAACCGGCGACAATGAGAACGCGGCCTTGGGGTTTGGTAGTCATGCGCTGAGATAGCGCTTCGCGCTTCCCTGTTTCAACCGCGGCTTCGCTTAGCCTAGCGCCCGCCACACCTTCAGCGCCTGCGCCGTTTCGGCCACGTCGTGCACCCGGACCATCGCGGCGCCGTTCTGTGCGGCGAGCAACGCGGCGGCGACCGAGCCGCCGACGCGATCCTTGGCCGCATCCTTGGCCCGTTCGTCGATCGCCGCGATGAAGCGTTTTCGCGAAGCGCCGATCAGCACCGGCCGTCCGGTTTCTTCGCCAATGCGCCCGACATTGTTCAAGAGCGCCAGATTGTGTTCGAGCGTCTTGCCGAAGCCGATGCCCGGATCGACCCAGATGTCGCGCACGCCCTTGGCCTCCGCGGCGGCGACGCGCGCGCGCAGGAACGCGATCACCTCGCCCACCACGTCGCCATAACGCGGATCGTTCTGCATGGTGCGCGGTTCGCCCTGCATATGCATGAGGATAACCGGCCGCTGCAGCGCCGCCGCCGTCTCCAACGCGCCAGCCGCCTGCAGCGCCGCGACATCGTTCCAGATCGCGGCGCCGGCCTGCATCGCGGCGCGGGCGACCGCCGGCTTCATCGTGTCGATGGAAATGACGGCCTTGGTCGCGGCGCGGATGGCGGCAATCACCGGCACGACGCGCGCGATCTCTTCGCCTTCTTCGACGGGCAGGGCGCCGGGGCGGCTGGATTCCCCGCCAATGTCGATAATGTCGGCGCCGGCTTCGAGCATCGCGAGCGCGTGCGGCGCAGCCGCGCCTTCGTGCACGCCGCCGTCGGAGAAGGAATCCGGCGTGACATTCAGCACGCCCATGACGTACGGACCGCCGGCGATCTTCGGCGGCGGCAAGAAGAACTGACTCATGGCCGGCGCGGATGACAAGGCGCGCACCTCCCGGCAAGCTTGACGCGCAGTAGCAGACGCGCGCACTTGTCGCACGCAAGAACGTAGCAAGCGAGCAAGATCAAACATTTGCGGACGCATCTCGCGGCGTCAGCGGCAGATTTGCAGGGCAGTTGCGCGAAACCCATGGACTGGCGGCTCAGATTCGAACCGGTGATCACGCCGCTGTTTCGGACTTGGTGGCGCTTCAGCCGCGCCGCGACCCTGGGCGTACGCGGCATCGCCTGCGACGATTCCGGGCGCGTTCTGCTGGTGAAGCACACCTATCTTGCCGGCTGGCATCTGCCGGGCGGCGGCGTTGAACGCGGCGAGTCCGCAGCGCGGGCGATTGCGCGCGAGATGGCCGAAGAGGGCGGCGTCGAGGCGACCGGCGAGCCGGTCATCTTCGCGCTCTACTCCAACCATGCCAACTTCGCCGGCGATCACATCGCGCTTTATCGGCTGCCGTCGTGGCGCCCATGTCCGCCTCGCATCGGCAACGAGATCGCCGAGCGCGGCTTCTTCCCGCCCGACGCCCTGCCCGACGGAACTACGAAGGCGACGCGGCGGCGCCTGGCCGAAGCGTTCGACGGCGCGCCCGTCAGCGCCGTCTGGTAGCACACGCTTGCCCGGCTAAGCTGGCGTCCCTATGTTGCGCGCCGCGATAAGGCAGGGCGCTCCACCCATGATGAAATGCGATGCGGCATGGCTCGGCGCGACGTTGGCGCGCCTCGATCCGCAGGACATTTCGCCGGCGTTGAATCTCGGCTCTTCGACCAAGGCCTACCGCGAGAAAGAACAGCCCTACGTCAACGAATTGGTGTTCGGCCCGCTGGAAGCGCGCGGCGTCAAGGTGATCCACTCCGATCTGAAAGCCGCCGAGGGCGTCGATATAGCCGGTGACATCTTCAACGATGACGACCTCGCCCGCATCCTCGCCACCAAGCCCAAATCGGTGATCTGCACGCACATGTACGAACATGTGGTCGATCGCGAAGAGCTTACCCGCCGCATCCTGAAGATGATCCCCGAAGGCGGCATGTTCTTCGTCACCGTGCCGTCGAGCTACCACCAGCACAACGATCCGATCGATACGATGTTCCGCCCTTCGCCGGACGAACTCGCCGCGATGTTTCAGGGCCAGGAGATCGTCGACAAACAGGAGCTGATCGGCGAGACCTATTGGGTGCACATCAAGAAGCGCCCGGTGACGCTCTTCTTCCGCCACTTCCTGCGCTTCTGGTTTCCGTTTCTTGGCTGGAAGCAATGGAAACGCTCGATGCGCAAGCTCTATTGGCTCTTCAACCACTACAAGGTCTCGGCCATCGCCGGGCGCAAGGTGACGGCCTGATGCGCTATCTGCACACCATGATCCGCGTCGGCGATCTGGAGAAGGCGCTCGATTTCTTCTGCGCCAAGCTCGGACTGGTCGAGATCAGCCGCATCGACAACCAGGCCGGGCGGTTCACTCTTGTGTTTCTGGCGGTGCCCGACGATGTCGAGTTGGCCCGCGCCAAGAAGGCGCCGATGGTGGAACTCACCTACAATTGGGACGAGCACGAATATGGCGGCGGCCGCAATTTCGGCCACCTCGCCTATCGCGTGAAGGATATCTACGCCGTCTGCCAGCGGCTCATGGACGGCGGCGTGATCATCAACCGCCCGCCGCGCGACGGTCACATGGCGTTCGTGCGTTCGCCGGACGGCATCTCGATCGAGTTGCTGCAGGAAGGCGCGGCGCTAGCGCCGCAGGAACCGTGGGCGAGCATGCCCAACACCGGCAGCTGGTAAGCGATCTCCTCATGCGCGGAGGGCGCTCCTCCTGACTCGACGCTCCATCACGCTCACGGAAATCCGGCGCTACGCGGTGGCGAGGACGCTGCTTCCGCCGCAGACGTTGGCGCGCGCCATCGAGCGTCTGGGCTTCGTTCAAGCCGATCCCATCCGCGCGCCGGCGCGTGCGCAGGACCTCACGCTCCGCCACCGCGTCCGCGACTATCGTGCGGGCGATCTCGAACGCCGGTATTCCAGGCTCGCCATCGAAGAGGACTTCTTCGTCAATTACGGGTTCGTGCCGCGCGACGTGCATGCACTGATGCATCCACGCACGCCCCGCACCAAGTGGTCGAAAGCGCAGGCAACGAGAGCCGAAGCGGTGCTTGAGTTCGTACGCGCCCGCGGCGTCGCTCACCCTCGCGACGTCGATGCGCATTTTCAGCATGGCAAAGTCAAGAATTGGTTCGGCGGCTCAACCAACGCCACCACGCACTTGCTCGATCAAATGCACTATCGCGGCCTGGTTCGGATCGCTGCGCGCGCCGGCGGCACGCGCCTTTACGCGCCGCGGGAGGCGACGCCGCCTCCCGATAATCCTCAGGCGGCGATGGACGCGCTGATCGATGTCATCGTCGAGAAGTACGCACCCCTGCCCGAGCGCACGCTTGCGGAACTTGTCAGCCGGCTCCGCTATGGAGCGCCGCAATGGACCAGCGACTGCCGCCCGGCATTGCTGCGGGCCAAGACGCGGCTGCCATCTGCGGAGACCGAAGGCGTTCGCTGGTATTGGCCGGTCGACGAGAATCCGCCCGCCAAACGATGGCAGTCTTGCGCCGACGCGAATGAAGTCCGACTGCTGGCGCCATTCGATCCGATCGTCTGGGATCGCCGCCGCTTCGAGATGTTGTGGGGTTGGGCCTATCGGTTCGAAGCCTACACGCCCGCCGCCAAGCGCGTCCGCGGCTATTATGCGCTGCCGCTCCTGTGGCGAGATCAGGTGATCGGCTGGGCTAATCTCACGGTTAGGGACAATCGCCTTCACGCCGACATTGGCTATGTCTCTGGGGCGCCGCCGCAACAGAGAGAGTTTCGCGCGGCTCTGGACGAGGAACTTGACCGGCTTCGGGTGTTCCTCGGAATGAGTTCGACTCCATAACGAAGAGGCCGCGCCCCGTGCGGAACGCGGCCCAGTTCGTGTTCGCATCGTCTCGGCTTATTGAGCGTAAAGCTCGGATACGTTCAGCACGGACGGCTGCAAGTCGCCTTGGGAGAAGGTGCCAACCCAAATGTCGTACTGACCCGAGGCGGGCTGCGCGATGGTGATAGCCGGGTTCAAGCCGTTGTTGCCGCCGTCGTCGTCACACAGCCATTGACCGCTCGCGTCGTTGATCACGAGCGTGGTGTCGGCTTCGGACTCAACCGAAAACACCAGCGGCAGCGAGCCGTCGCCGGCCGTCCAGTTCACGCGATAGTCCGGCGCGCGCGCGATCCATCCGGAGCAGCCCGGCATCTGGAAGGCGTTGTAATCGCCGCCCGCGGAAATCTGGGCTGCGTGCGGGTCCGGTTGGAATCCCGAGACAAGATCGACCGAGCCATAGGCAGGTTCCAGCGCGAAGTCCGGCAAGTCCTGCGGCAGCGTATCGGCGGGTCCGCCCAGTTCCGAGATGAACAATTGCGCGGGCGCGAGTTCGTCGGTGCCGAAGCGGCCCACCCAAATCTGATAACGGCCGCTGCGCGGAGTGCTCCAGCTGATCACCGGATTGAGATCGCCGCCATTGTCGTCGTCGCACATCCATTGGCCGTTGGGCCCCTTGACCACCAACGTCGTATCGGTGTCGGCGACGACGCCGACATAAAGCGGCGCATCGCCGGCGCGATAGCGGAGCGTGAAGCTCGGCCGCTCAGCGATGAAGCCGCGGCAATTGTCGCTCACCGTAGACACATCGATCGGTCCGCCCGCGTTGACGGTGACGGCGTGCGGGTCAGGCACGAAACCTTCGCGCAATTGCACGTGGCCGAACGTGCCTTGCGCGCTTGAGTTGATGCGTTGCGCGTAGGCCGGCGCGACCATGAGGGTGAGCGCCGCGGTAGCGGCTAATACGCGTTTGAATGATGTCATGATAATCCCCGATCGGTTCGTGGTGCGCGCATCTTCTCCTCCGCCCGTTGGAACGCAAGCACGGACCTCAGGGAAACAAGGCGATTTCAAGGTATTTTGCCAGCGCAGCGGACTTGAAATCGGAATCAGCTTTTCGGGGCAGGCGGGGTTTCCGGTTTCAAGTCCATAAGCTGCGCTAAGAACTAAGATTCTACAGCATCGTGCGTCAAATGCGACCCACCGGGTGGGGCGGACGCTTGTCGCATTTGACGCACGATGCTGTAGCCCTCAACGCCAGGTGATGCGGGCGCCATCGGCGGCGCCGTCGACGATCAGCCGGCCGTTCGCCAACCGCACGCCATCGCCATTGCGATTTGCCGACGCGGCTCTCGGGAACAGCACCGCGATTGGCTGCGCATCGTCGGCGTTGTGAATAGTCGCGGTCCAAGCGCCCTCGCCCCCGGTCACGTCGATATCGAGCGCATCACGCGCGCGCCACCAAGCGGCGTATTCGTCAAGTGCGCCGATCCAAGCCCGCGATCGCCAGCGCTCGATCAGCCGCCGTTCGAACTCGAGCTTGTGTCCCGTGATGTCGGTGTGGATCAGCACGACAACCAGCCCGCGCCGCCGCGCGATCTGTTCGATCACCTCGTTGGCGGCATCGAAGCGGTCGCCGAGACGCGGCGGCTTTTCGTCCTCAATCGTCACCGGGAATTCGAACACCGGCGCAAGACTCTCGCCTTCGCGGCCAAAGGTGGTTTGAAACGGCAGGTGCGTTAGCGAGGCGCCGGCCATCATCGATGACGAGTTGAGATAGCCCGTGGCGACCAGCGCCTCCGGCAGGCGAAAAGGGTGAGAGAGGTGGCCCGGCCGGAAGGATCGCACCGGCGCGCCGGTGAAGTGCTCCAGCAAATAGCGCGACACCCGCAATTCGCCCAACACCGTGCCGCCGCTCGCGGCGGTTCGGCTTTCGACATAGGGCCGATAGCTTGGGTAGCTCTCGTCGCCGCGCCCAAATGGGAAGTTGCGGAACGCGTACGCATGCGACACCGAATGGCTGGCGATTTCCATCCCTTGCAAAGCGAGGTCGCGGAACAGCGGCGCCGTTTCGCGTGTCAGGAACACATCGTCGTTGTAGTCGCGGATGTACTTGGTCTGCAGGAAGTAGGTCGCGCGCACCCCCGCCTCCCGCTCCATGGCCGCATAGGCGGCCGCATTCTCGACCGAGCGCGTGTAGTCGATATCGTGAGTAAGGACGATGGCGACCTCGCGCCCCGGCGGCGCCGTATCGAAGAGCCACGGCATCGGCTCGCCCTCAACATAAAGATCGCGCACCCAGCGCACCATCACATCGAGGCTGGGCTCAAACACATTCACGTAGTCGCGACCAACTTGCTCGGTTCGTCCGTCGAACGCCCGCCGCGCCAGCAGGCCGAGATCGACGCCCATCAGGCATGCGCGCCCGCCGGAATCGTTGCACACGACGCCGGCGCTGCCGTCCTCATAACGCGCCGCCACGGTGGCGCCGGCCAATTGAAATGCGTGGGAGGCGAGCGGCGCTTCGCTCTGCGCATTGGTGAAGTACGTCAGCGCCTCTTCCGGCGCCGCATCGCTCCAGCGCAGCGTCTCGCGCGTTCGCGCCGCATCCGAACCGGACACGCCAAACACCGGTTCGAGCCCCCCGCCTTGCAGATCGAACCCGATCAAGGTTCCACCGGCGCGGACGTGCCGCGCCAAACCGCGCAGCGCCTCCGGCGCCAAGGCCCGGCCCGATATGATCGGGTAGACCATCACCACGCGATGACGCAGAGCCCGCGCGGCGTCCGTCGTCATGGTGAACGGCACGCCCGCGGCACGGAAGGCCCGCGCGAGGCCGAGCCATTGCGATTGCGCATCCGTCACCAGGATCGCCAAACGGTGCTCGGACCCGCGCTCGAATGATGCCAGCTGCGTCGGCGTTATCGCCGGCGGCGTGTCGCGGCCAGCCGGCCCGGCGATGTCTTCAAAATGGTAGAATGCTTGCGCGCGGTTGGCGGCATGCAGCATCGCACCCGCTGCGACAACGATCGCGGCGATCGCCGCAAACACCGCCAGCAATCGCAAGCGCGGCCCGATGGGCCTGGTCGGTTTTTCGTCGGCGCCCCCGCCGCCCTCCGTTCGCATCATCGTCGTCCGAACAATTTTTCGATGTCGGCGAGCTTCAGCTCGACGTAGGTCGGGCGGCCGTGGTTGCATTGGCCCGAATACGGCGTCGCTTCCATTTGCCGGAGCAAGGCATTCATTTCATCGCCCGAAAGCCGCCGGCCCGCGCGCACCGATCCATGACAGGCGATCGATGAGCACACCGCCTCCAACTTTTCCTTCAGCGCGTGCGCTTCGCCAAGCTCGGCGATATCGTCGGCTAAGTCCTTCAACATGCCGGCCGCGTCGATCTGCCCGAGCAAAGCCGGCGTCTCGCGCACCAAAACGGCGCCCGGGCCGAATGGCTCGATCACCAGGCCAAGTTGCGCCAGCTCATCGGCGCGCGCGGCAAGCGCTTCCGCTTCGCTGGGATCGAGTTCGACCACTTCGGGGATGAGCAAGCCCTGACGCGGCACGCCGCCATTGGCCAGCGCCTGCTTGATGCGCTCATAGACGAGCCGCTCGTGCGCGGCGTGCTGATCGACGATGACGATGCCGTCCTCGGTCTGCGCGACGATGTAGGTCTCGTGCACCTGCGCCCGCGCCGCGCCGAGCGGGAAAAAGCGCGCATCGTCATCGCTAACCTGGACCGCCGGCATCCTGCCGGCGATCTCCTCCAAATCACGAGCCTCTATGCCGGCTGGAAGCCGGCGTTCCGGTGCCTCCACCCGGGCGCTCGGCATCATGAAATCGCCCGGCGCGATCGCCTCCTCGGCCACGCCCCAGGCGCGCAGCCCCGGTTGCGGCGTGTAGTGCGGGCGTATGGCGCCGAACGCTGACTGCGCCGTCGTGGTCGAAGCGCGGTGGCCTGCGCCCGCGAGCGCATGGCTCAGCGCGCCGACGATCAGCCCGCGCACCAACGCCGCATCGCGGAAACGCACTTCCGTCTTCGCCGGATGCACGTTCACATCGACTTCGCTCGGCGGCAGATCGAGAAAGAGCGCCGCCACCGGGTGGCGATCGCGCGCCAGCAAGTCCTGATAGGCCGCACGCACGGCGCCTACGATGAGCTTGTCCTTCACCGGGCGCCCGTTGACGAACAGATGCTGATGCTCGCGCGTGCCGCGGCTGAACGTCGGCAGACCGGCAAAACCGGAAAGCCGCACGGTGTCGCGCGTCTGATCGAGCGCGATGCAGTTCGGGGCGAAGTCCGATCCGAGGATGCCCGCGAGCCGCGCGCGCCTGCCTTCATTCTCCGGATCGGCCTCCGCCGCCAGCCGCAGCGACATGCGGCCATCGTGTTCCAGCGAGAACGCCACGTCGGGCCGCGCCATCGCGAGACGCTTCACCACATCGGCGACCGCCATCATCTCGGCGCGTTCCGACTTCATGAACTTGAGCCGCGCCGGCGTCGCAAAGAAGAGATCGCGCACCTCGACACGCGTGCCGCTGTCGCTGAGCGCGGCCCAGGCAGAGGGCTTGGCCGGTTGCAACTGTCCGCCTTCAACCTCGATGGTCCAGGCTTCGCCGGCGCCGCGCGCTTTCGAGGTGATTGCAAGCCGCGCCACCGCGCCAATCGAAGGCAGAGCCTCGCCGCGGAATCCCATGGTGTGGATGTTCAAAAGATCGACATCGCCGCTGGCGCTCGCCGCAAGCTTCGAAGTGGCGTGGCGCTCGACCGCGAGCGCAAGTTCATCGCGCGGGATGCCGCCGCCATCGTCTTCTACCGCGATCAGCCCCAAGCCGCCGCGCTCGATGCGCACAGCGATTCGTTTCGCACCGGCGTCGAGCGCGTTCTCCACCAGTTCCTTGACCGCCGCAGCGGGGCGCTCGATCACCTCGCCGGCGGCGATGCGATTGACGGCTTCGGGAGGCAGACGGCGGATAGGCATGGGAATCGCAGGAGAGTAGCATAGCGGTTTGTTGCCGCCTCGCATCAATCGGACGCCGATGCCCCAAGACCAAAACGGCCTGCAGATGAAATCGCCGACCTATCGGCTGGCCGCGCTCGACCACGACTTCCTGCTGTCGCGCGAAATGCGCGGCGTGCGCTTCATGCTCGAATACGAAAAGGCCGACCGAGCACTGCAGAGCTACGGCATCCGCTCGACCATCGTCGTGTTCGGTTCGGCGCGGATCAGAGAGGATGGCCTCGGCCGTCAGGCGCATTGGTACGCCGAGGCGCGCAAATTCGGTCTCATCGCCTCGCAACGAGGCGGCGCAGCGGCCCCAGAAGGCCAACCCCATTACAACGTCATCGCCACCGGCGGCGGGCCCGGCGCCATGGAGGCCGCCAATCGCGGCGCGCGCGACGCCCATGCGCCCACCATCGGCTTCAACATCCGCCTGCCGGAAGAGCAGGAACCCAATCCTTACACGACGCCGGAGCTAACGTTCCAATTTCACTATTTCGCCATGCGCAAGATGCATTTGGCCATGCGCGCGAACGCGCTGGTGGTCTTCCCCGGCGGCTTCGGCACGCTCGACGAGTTGTTCGAAATTCTCACTCTGCGGCAAACGCGCAAGGCGCGGCTCATTCCGATCGTGCTGTTCGACGAGGCCTATTGGCGCTCGATCATCACTTTTGAGGCGCTGGTCGAGCACGGCATGATCCAAGCCGAAGACCTCTCGCTCTTCCGCTTCGCCGAAAACGCCGAAGAGATTTGGTCGGCGCTGGTTGCGCAGGGCATCGGCATTCCAGGCGCCGACGACGAAGACCTGGCGCGGGATATGTGAGTCCGCCCTACTCGCGCACGCCGACGTACGCCCGCAACACCTCAGCCGCCACGGCGCGCGTGCGGCCGGGCGGGCTGCCCATCAGTTCCGCCAGCGAACGTCCGAACAAGCCGACGCCCATCGCCAGCGCCACGCTGATCAGCACCAGATTCTCAGCCTGCTTCGGCGTCACGTCGCCGAACGACGCGCGCTTCAGCACCACCTCGCGCACCGCTTCGCGGATGTGGGTCATGCGCCGCCACTCGCCGGTGAGTTCGAGCCACGCCGCCAGCCGCGCAGCGCCGCGTTTCTCGAACACAGCGAACAGCGCCTGAAATACCGCCTCTTGTTGATCGCCACGCGCGCCGCCTTCTCCGCCGAGCGCCATTACGTCGGCAATGAGCTGCGCCACCATGCGCTCCATGAGCGCCGCGTGCAGGCCATCGATGGAGCCGAAATGATGCAGCACGCTGGCGTTGGCGACGCCGGCGGCGGCGGCGACCTCCGACAGCTTCAGCGCCAGCGGCCCCTCCTCCAGCAGCACTTTCTCCGCTGCGTTCAGGATGTTGTCGCGCGCCGCCCCGGCTTGGCGCCGCACCCGAACCTTGCCGATTTTTCTTATTGACATTTTTGTCAGTAAAGCCCAAATCGCGGCCTACGGCAATCCTATACGCGAGTTTCCTCTCCCATGACCGCCCCAATGACCGCAAAGACCACGCCCGCCGATGTGAAGGTCCCGCCGCGCGACATCCGCTTCGATCTCGACGCGGCCAAGAACAATCACTGGCTTGGCGGCGATCCGGTCGGCACCGCCGTGTTCAACGCGCTGTCGCTCACCTTCCCGGACGGCGAGCGCATGTTCATCGACGCGGTGCGCCACTATCGTGGCGAAGTCAGCGGCAAGTTGGTGGAGGACGTGAAGGGCTTCATCGCGCAAGAAGCCATCCACTCGCGCGAACATCACGTGCTCAATCAATTGATCGACCGTGACCGCTATCCGGTGGCGGCGGTCGAACAGGCGGTCAAGGATCGCGTCGCCTTTGCGCGCACGCGCGGGCCGATGCGCATGCTGATCGCCACCATCGCGCTCGAGCACTTCACCGCGATGATGGCGGACTCGCACGCGCGCCATCAAAACCTGTTCGACAACGTCGATCCAGGCATCGAGCGCATGTGGCGCTGGCATGCGGTCGAGGAAACCGAGCACAAGGCCGTCGCTTATGATGTATTCATGCAAGTAACCAAGGACTGGCCGCCGCTGAAGCGCTACCTGCGCCGCTGCATCACTATGGCGCTGATCAGCTATTTCTTCACCCGCAACATCATCAACTACGCGGCGCTGCTGCTTGAAGCCGACGGCTATTCGCGCAAAGACGCGCTGAAAGCAGTGAAGCGGTTCGTCTGGCGCACGCCTGGCCTCTTCACCCGCAATTTGAAGACCTATTTCGCCTGGTATCGCCCCGGCTTCCATCCCTGGGACGAAGACAATCGCGCGCTGGTCGCCGCCTGGAAGGCCGAGTTCGACGCCGATGTCGCCGCGCCGGTTGCGGCGTAATCACTCAAGCCGCAGCACGCGGATGGTGTTGGTCTTGCCAGCGCGTCCGAATGGAATGCCGGCGATGACGGCGACGCGGTCGCCGGTTTCAGCCACGCCGAGCGCGCGCACCGCGGCATCTGCTTTTTCAACCATCTCTTCGACGTTGGCGACGTCCTCGGTCACCATCGAGCGAACGCCCCAAACCAAAGTAAGCTTGCGCGCGGTTTCGACGAACGGCGTCAGCCCGATCACGCCGCAGCGCGGACGCTCGCGCGCGACCCGGATCGCGGTCGAGCCGGTGGCAGTGTAGGCGACAAGCGCGGCGCAGCCGATGACATCGGCGATGTGACGCGCCGAGAGCGCAATGGCGTCAGCTGTGGTCGCCTGCGGCGGCGTCATGTCCCGCGGCAACGCGGCCCAATGTTCGTTGTCGGCTTCGACGGCGCGGATGATGCGGTCCATGATGGCGACCGCCGACTGCGGATGGCGGCCGACAGCGCTCTCGGCGGAAAGCATGACGGCGTCCGCGCCCTGATAGACAGCGGTGGCGACGTCGGAAGCTTCCGCGCGCGTGGGCGTCGCCGCTTCGACCATGCTCTCCAGCATATGGGTGGCGACAATGACCGGCTTGCCCGCGGCGCGCGCGGCGCGGATGATCTTGCGCTGCGCGATCGGCACTTGCTCCGGCGGCAACTCGACGCCAAGATCGCCGCGCGCCACCATCACCGCATCCGAGACGTCGACGATTTCGTCGATCTGCGCCAAGGCCGAGGGCTTCTCGATCTTGGCGATCACGCTGGCGCGGTCGCCGATCAATGCCTTGGCCTCGCGCACGTCCTCGGGATGTTGAACGAAGGAGAGCGCGATGTAATCGACGCCGAGGTCGAGGGCGTAGGCGAGGTCTTCGCGATCCTTCTCTGTCAGCGCCGAGATCGGGATGCGGCGCGTCGGAACATTGACGCCCTTCTGATTTTTCAAGACGCCGCCGAAATCGACGCGCGCTTTAAGCTGCGTGCGGCCGCGCTCGATCACCGTGAGCTGCATCTTGCCGTCGTCGAGCTTCAGGATGTCGCCGGCTTCGAGCGCGTTCACCAGTTCCGGGTGAGGCAGGCGGATAAGGCCCGACGCGCCCGGATCATCGGAGCCTTCGATGGTGACGATGTCATTGAAGCGCAGCTTGATCTCGCCGCCCTCAAAAAGGCCGACGCGGATCTTCGGTCCCTGCAGATCGGCGAACACGCCAACGGGCGCCCCAGACGCGGCTTCCGCGGCGCGGATCGCCGCCATGCGGCGCGCATGATCTTCGCGTCCGCCATGGCTGAAATTGAGCCGGAAGCAATCGACGCCAGCCTGAATCAGCGTCGCCAACCGTTCCGGCGGATCGCTGGCCGGCCCCATGGTAGCGACAATCTTGCAATCGCGTGCGCGCATTGAACCCCAGTGAGTAGCGAATGGCGAATAGTGAGTAGAGGTTTGGCGCTGCACGGGCAACCTAGCGGCGAACCCATTCGCTACTCGCCATTCGCTACTCACCCATCTTATACGGCCCGCCGCGCTCCAGCGCGCGCTGATAGGCCGGCCGCGACTGATGAAGCTTTCGCACGCGAACCAAGTTCGGATAACGATCTAGGCCGCCGCGATTGTTTCCGGCGTCGAGCACGAAGCTCATCTGAATGTCGGCGGCGGTGAAACGATCGCCGACGAAGTAATCCCTGCCTTGAAGGTGCGCGTTGATGAAGCTGAAATGATTGTCGATCTCCGGCTCGATGCGCATCTGCATCAGCGGCGCGCCGTTTTCGCCCAGCATGCCGACATAAAGCTTCAGCAGCAGCGGCAGCATGGCCGAGCCTTCGGCGAAGTGCAGCCAATAGAGATAATCGAAGCGCGCGGCATCGCCCGGCGCCACGGCCAGCGCGCCGAACGCTTCGTTCTCGGCGAGGTATTCGATAATCGCGGCGGATTCCGCGAGCACTTTGCCGTTCACCTCGATCACCGGCGACTTTCCGAGCGGATGCACCTGCTTCAGCTCCGGCGGCGCCAGCCGCGTCTGCGGATTGCGCCCATAGCGCTTCACGTCGTAGGCGGCGCCGAGCTCCTCCAGGAGCCACAAGATGCGCTGCGAGCGGCTTTCTTCCAGATGGTGGACGATGATGGTCATTGTTCTCTTCTCTCCACTCCTCCCCCGCAAGCGGGGGAAGAAATCAATACGGCGCGAAATTCAACTTCAGCCCCGGCTCCGGCCAGCGTGTCTTGATCAACTGGCCGGTCGCGGACAGCGTGATGTAGGCGTCGCGCATATCGGCGCCGCCGAAAGCGATGTTGGTGACCAGCGGATCGGGAAACGCCACGTGCGAAGAGACGCCGGCCGGCGTTATCGTAGTGATGCCGCCATTGCCGATGGTAGCGACGCAGACATCGCCGTTGGCCTGTACAGCGAGGCTGTCGAAGCGGCACATCTGGGGCTGGCCGGAGACGAAACGCCCGACATTGCCCGGCGGCGGCGGCGCTATCTCTCCAGCGCCGGTCACGTCGAAGGCCCAAAGCCGCGCGGTGTCGGTTTCAGCAGCGTAGACCACGCGTTCATCCGGTGAGAGGCCGACGCCGTTCAGACCCACAGACCCGTAGGCAATTTCCTTCACCAGCGAGCCATCGGGTTTTGCGTAATAGAGCCCGCCGCGCTCCTTCACGCGCGGACGCCATTTGCCGAGATCGGTGAACCAAAAGGCGCCGGACCTTTCGAACACGATGTCGTTCGGGCCCGAGAGCCGCTCGCCGGCTACGCTCTCATACAAGCGCTCGAATTTTCCGGTGGCGAGATCGACCCGCTCGATGCGGCCGGTCGTGTAGCCTGGCGCAGCGTCGCCGGGGATGTTGTAGATCCCGGCGATCTCATGCCAGGCGAAGCCGCCATTGTTGCAAACATAGATGGCGCCATCCGGCCCAAACGCAGCGCCGTTGGGGCCGCCGCCAAGATTGGCGATCACCTCGATCTTCCCGTTCCACACCCGCGACAGCGTCCCCCGTTTGATCTCCACTAAGATGACGCTGCCGTCTGGCATAGGAATAGGACCTTCGGGAAACTGAAGGCCGGCGGCGAGGAGTTCGAAATCGGACATGGCGACGACAGTAGTAGGTTGGAGCGCGGGCCTCCAGGCCCGCATTGGTGCAGCGGCGAAAAAAGTCTGCGCGCTTGGAAGCGCGCGCTCCAACCGTCTAGCGTTCCAGCACCCTGACCACAAAATCCGCATCATCCTTCTCGCCGCGCTCTACGTGCTCGCGGCTCACTTCGCGCCATTGCGAGAGATCGAGATCGAGGCGGGCGTCGCCCTTGGGCGAGAGATTGAGTTCGGTGAGCACGATGCGATCGGCCTGCGGCAACACCGCATTGTAGAGCTGCGCGCCGCCGATGACGCACGCCTCCTCCGCGCCAGCCGCTTGCGCCATCGCCCGCCCCGCCGCGAGCATGGCGGCGAGATCGGCATAAACCCAGGCGCCCTCCGCCTTGAAATCTGGGTCGCGCGTGAGAATGAGATTCTGCCGCCCCGGCAGTGGCTTCTTCGACAGGCTCTCCCAGGTCTTGCGCCCCATCAGCACCGGCTTGCCCATGGTCGCGGCCTTGAAGCGCTTCATGTCCGATGACAGCCGCCACGGCAGCCCGCCATTGGCGCCAATGACGCCATTCTTCGCGATGGCGACGACGAGGGTGAGTTTTGGAGTCACGTCCGTGATCGCGCCTTGCACTCCCTCTTCCTCCATTTGGAGGGAGAGGGCCGGGGTGAGGGTGAGGCGACCGGCATGCAATCACGCGACACGCGGATAGACCGGACGCAGCCAAAATCAGACGTCATCGCCCCCCTCACCCTGCCCTCTCCCCTCGCGGGGAGAGGGTGCGACCGAAGGCCGTGCAATTCAATCACACCGCAATCGGCGCCCTGATCGCCGGGTGCGCGGAATAGCCCTCCAGTTTGAAGTCCGCGTACTCGAACGCGAAGATGTCCTTGCGCTCGGGATTGAGCGCCATGGTCGGCGGCGCGTACGGCGTGCGCGTCAACTGCAGTCGCGCCTGCTCGAAATGGTTGTGGTACAGATGCGCGTCGCCGAAGGTGTGGACGAATTCGCCGGGCTGCAGATCCGTCACCTGCGCCATCATTTGCGTCAGCAGCGCGTAGGACGCGATGTTGAACGGCACGCCGAGGAACACGTCGGCGCTGCGTTGGTAAAGCTGGCAACTCAGCTTGCCGTCGGCGACGAAGAACTGAAACAGGCAATGGCACGGCGGCAGCGCCATCTGATCGACGTCGGCCGGGTTCCAGGCCGAGACGATATGGCGGCGTGAATTCGGATTGTTCCGGATGCTGTCGACGACATTCTTGATCTGATCGATGACGCGCCCGTCCTTGGTTTCCCAGCTCCGCCATTGCTTGCCGTAGACGGGGCCAAGCTCGCCCTGCTCGTTGGCCCATTCGTCCCAGATCGTGACGCCCTGCTCTTGCAGCCAGCGCACGTTCGAGTCGCCGCGCAGAAACCAGAGCAGTTCGAGGATGATGCTCTTCAGGTGCAGCTTCTTGGTGGTGAGCAGCGGGAAGCCGGCGCTCAGATCGAAGCGCAACTGACGGCCGAAGACGCCGCGCGTGCCGGTGCCGGTGCGGTCGCCGCGATCGACGCCGTTTTCGAGGATGTCCTCCAGCAGGCCGAGATAAGCGACATCCGCCTGGGAAGGCGGCGCTGACGGCATGGGGGCGGGCTGAGCGCTCATTTCACCGCAATATGGGGCGACTCGGTCGTAACTTCACTCGTCATCCCGGGGCAATGCGAAGCATTGAACCCGGGACCCAGGGCAACAAACGCCGGTGTTCTGTCACCCCCTGGGTCCCAGGTCTCGCCTCGCTCGCCCGGGATGACGATTTTAAGCGTCGGGATAGACAACAGAGCACCCGCCCCGCCCCGTCCTCCGCACCTGCTTCACCAGCGGCCCGGCCAGCCAGGCGGCGCGGGCATTGACGTTGACGCCGGCGGCGCGCAGCGCCCGCGCCATCCATTGGTTGCAGACCTGGAGCAAATGAAACGATCCGCGCGAGCGCAAGAAGGCCGAGCGGCCGATCACCTTGCCGTCGCTGGTCCTGATTGGATTGCCGTCTTCGTCGAGCACCAGGAAGCGGTCGATGAAGGCGACGAAGCGGCGCGCGCCCTCGTGGCTGATGGCCACCGGCACATCCTCGGTCGGCGAGAGATAGGCGCTCGAAGGGCCGGCATTGTAGGCGATGTGGAAGACGCTGGGGCTCGGCGGCACGAGCGCGTCGAGCCCCAGCCACAGATCCGTACCCGGCGAGTAGTAGAAGGCCTGGTCGCCCCAGCCGATCAGGAAACTCTGGGCATCGGGATACATGCGCCGGAACGGATGATCCTCCGGAAAGATGCTCGCCGGCGCGCCGATGTCGCTGTGAAAGCCGTTCGAATAGAGATGCAACTCGACGCAGTCGCGGCCGAGCGGCGCCGGCACGTCCGGCGCGCGCGTCGGCGCATAGAGATAGGCAAGCAACGCAACCAGGCTCAGCGACAGCAACGCGGCAATCGGCCGGCGGCTGAGCCGGCTCAGCTCTCGTCGGCGCTCAACAGTCTCGCCCGGAACGCCCATCCCGCGAGCCCCGCTCCCACCATCGGCGCGACGATGAACAGCCAGAGCTGCATCAGCGCGTCGCCCAGCACCCAAACCGCAGGCCCAAGCGAGCGGGCCGGGTTCACCGATACACCGGTGATCTGGATGCCGACAATGTGGATGAGGACCAACGTTAGGCCGATGGCGAGGCCGGCGAATTGCGAAGCGGCGTTGCGCTGGGTGACGCCCAGAATGACGACGACGAAAATGAACGTCGCGACCACTTCGAAGATCGCGCCCGACATCAAGCTGTAATCGCCGGGCGAACCCTGGTTGGTGACGGCGTCGCGCAAGCCGTAGCCGTTCTGGCCGAGGCCGTTTTCGGCGAGCGAATACTCAGGGCCGCCAGAGGCGATCAGCAACAGCACGCCGGCGCCGACCACCGCGCCCAAGCATTGCGCCGCCCAATAGCCCAGCATCTCGCCGGTCGCCATGCGCCCGGCGGTCCAGGCGCCGAAGCTGACGGCGGGGTTCACGTGGCAGCCGCTGACCGGGCCGATGCCATAGGCCATCGCGACGATGGCGAGACCGAACGCCCAGGAAATGCCTTCCTGGCCGATGACGCCGAAGCCCGCGAGCACCGCAGCGCCGCAGCCAAACAACACCAGAGTGAAGGTGCCGATGAATTCGGCTGCAAGCTTCTTGGTCATGGGTTCGCCTCCGAACCGGGAGGCTAGATTGAGTCCCCGGCCGGAGCGATGCAGGCCGAGACAAAGTGTGCTAGGTTGTTTCGATGGCAGACCAAGGCTCTCCCCGTCCAATTGCCGTCGGCCCCGGCAAAGTCCGCTTCACCGGCTCGCAAGTGCTGGCGATGCAGGGCGCCGGCGTCCTGCCCATGCCGAATCGGATCGAACTCGTTGACGGAGAGCTGCTGGACATGGGCTCGGAAGGCGCACGTCACTCGAAACTAAAGGCGCTGCTGACGCGCTGCATCGCCAAGGCTTTGCCCGACCCTTTGGGCATTGGCCCTGACACGACATTGCGCCTCGACGACTCGGTGTGGCTCGAACCTGACCTTTTTCTCTACCCATTGCAGTTGGAACCCGCTGAAGTTCGAGGGCCTGATGCGTTGCTGGTCATCGAGATCGCCGACACGTCGCTTGCCTACGACCTCAAGGACAAGGCTGCGCTCTACGCCAGTTATGGCGTGCGCGAGTACTGGGTCATCGAAGCAGAGTCTGGACGCACGCATGTCCACCAGGGGCCGGAAGGCAAAGGCTGGCGTCTGGTGCGGATCGCGGAGCCGGATGATAAGCTGACTGCGCTGTTTGTCGCCGAAGTCTCGGTAAAGATCAGCGATCTGATTTAGAACTTCCGCCGCCGCGTTACCCACCCTATATTCCGACTCGTCCGGGCGACCGGACTATGGCGATAAACGCGCAGAGATAGGCGGATCGGACCCGGGTGCGATGCCCGGCGGCTCCACCAGCCTTCGCGCTGAAGCGCTTCGGCTGGCTTACGCCCTCCGCCCTTGCCGGCGAAGGCTGTGCTCCGAAGCTCGAAGAGCGAAGGAGGACCTCATTCAGTCCATGAGGGGCCGAAATAGGATCGACGGACGTTGAAGGCTGCTGCTTTTGCTCGGGTGGTCCCGTCATAGGCCAAACAGCATAGTTGCGAATGACAACAACGCTGAGGAATTCGCTCTCGCTGCGTAAGCAGTGCGGGCAATTCCGACCTTAAGTCCTACTGAGTAGCATCACTAGGCGGGGCCCCCGGACGCCCGGCAACAGAAGTCCGGGACTCTTCCGGACTTCTGTTGCCGAACGGGCGTCGAAACGAAACCAACGCCGCCCGGCAACAGAAGCCGGGGATTTTGCGGGTTCTTTTTGACGCTGGCGCCAAAGACCCAACGCCGCCCGGCAACAGCAGTCGCTCCAAGTTTTCCACAGAAGCGCCTGAGTCGCGCGAAGTGGCGCAGCACTTCTTCTCGCGGATCGCGAGCCAGACGATTTTCCGTTTCGGTGCAAACGTTTGAAGGCGTGCGGCGCGCGTCGGTCTCGCGCATCGCGCGAACGCCCGCAGCGCATGAGGCGTACTTATTGCATTGCGGCTGCGAACGCAGCTCGTCGCAAACGTTTCGCCAGCCGACGTTGGAAACGTTGATGTTTTCGCGCCCTGTGGATGAACAATTGACTGCCCGAAATGAGCCGGTAAGGGTTCAGCCGGGAGCCAAGGAGGGGCGGCCGTGGCCGACGACATGATCGGATACGAAAACTTGATGCAGGACGCGCTCAGGAGCGTCGTCCGCGCCGCACTGCAAGAGGCGGCAAGCCCGCGCGGTCTGCCGGGCAAGCATCATTTCTACATCACGTTCCGCACGCACGCGCCGGGCGTCATCATCCCCGAGCATCTGCGCGCGCGCTATCCCGACGAAATGACGATCGTGCTCGAGCACCAATTCTGGGATCTCGAAGTTTATGCCGATCGCTTCCGCGTCATCCTGAAATTCTCGGGCCAGCCGCAGCCAATCACCATTCCGCTGAAGGCGATCACCCGCTTCTTCGATCCGAGCGTGAAGTTCGGCCTGCAATTCGAGCAACACCACAACGACGAAGCGCGCATGGCCTCTGGCGACGACGCCGGTCACCCGGCGCCACGCGAAGCGGTCGCCGAAGCGCCGCCCGCACCCGCCGCTGGTGACTCTTCGGTGGTGAGCCTGGACGCGTTCCGGAAGAAGTGAAAGGATCGCGGGTCTTCAGACCCGCACGGTTCGGCGTGTCGAGAGATGCGGGTCTGAAGACCCGCGGTCCTGTTTCCGTCAGCGCTTCCGCAGGAAGCGCAATGCACGCGCGGTTCGCGTCAGCGTGGTCAAGATCGAACCGAGCAGCACCAGCCAAAGCGCGAAGGCGATGAACACGCCCTTGCCGTCGTCGTTGACATAGCCCCAATCGAGCGCCCACGCCGTCCAGGGTCCGATCTGCGGATCGAAGATCGAGACCAAGGCCGCAACCGTCAGCCAGAACATGCGATGCGGCTTGGCCATCGGACCCGAAAAATCGGCGGGTGCGCCCGCGCTCTTGCCGATTTCGCGCGCGTAGGCGGTCATCACTGCGGCGACCGCGGCCGCCCAGCCGAGCGTGGCGTCGAACATGCCGGTCGCGGCGACGCCGTAGCCGGCGCCAACGATGATGAAGATGTCTGCGAAGCGATCAGGCAACTCGTTCCAGATCGGGCCGTCCGGCCCGCCCTTGCCGCCCTCCACTGCGACCATGCCGTCCATCATGTTGGCCAGCAGCCGCAGCTGACAGAACAAAGCGGCGCCGATCAGCAGCATGATGCGATCACCGCCTTCGCTCACGCCGCTGGCATAGAAGCAAAGCCCGCCAAAAGCGGCGAAGACGATGCTGGTGAACGAAATGAAGTTCGGCGTCACGCCGCTCTTGACCAGCGCGCGCGTCAGCCACTTCGCCCAGCCATGACCGCGTTGCGAAATCGGGCGGCGGTTTTCTTCAACCACCATGAGCGGCTCTCCATAGCCGAAGGTTGTAGAGGATGGCGTAGGTCGTCGACACGGTGAACGGCACGGCGATGGTGGCGAGTATTTCCGGCGTGCCGGCAAGCGTGTGCGCAGTGAAGAGGATGGTGAGGATCGTCGCCGCCGTGATCAGCGGCGGCAAAAACAGCTGAAGCCAATATGGACGGCCGGGACCCTCGCCGGCCAACTCCGGTGCATGCCGGCGAGCGCGCCGGCCGTCCATATAAGCACTCATCCATTCGAGAAATTTCTTGAGGAAGAGAGTGAGCATTCCCGAGATTGTCCCCTGCACCAGTCCCGCCAAGAGCGCGTCGGGCAGCTGATGGTGGCGATTGGCGAAGACCGCCCAGGCCCCCATGGCCAAAAAGCCAAAGGCGACGTGCACGAACGTGTTCTGCGCCATCGTTTCACGAAACGATTTCGGCTCACTCATTGACGCGCGCTCCCCTTCTGGCGACATGGCGGCATGGAAATAACGCTGCCGCTGTTCGGTTGGGAGGTCGTCGCGGCGCCGCTGACCTTCGGCTTCGTCGCCGTATTGGCGCTGCTTGTGCTTGGCACCATCGCCGCGCTCATTCTGCCGCGCACCCAGCCGGGCAAATGGAGCGATCTGGGCCCCCGGATGCGCTCCTGGTGGGTGATGGCGGTCCTCGTCGGCGGCGCCTTGCTGCTCGGCTGGCAGGCGACCGCGATCCTGTTCGCGTTCATCTCGTTCCTGGCTCTGAAGGAATATCTGACTTTGGCGCCGACGCGGCGGGACGACCGGCCGATCGTGTTGTTGGCGTATCTCTCGGTGTTTCTCAACTACGGACTGATTTTCGCGGACGGCCTGTTCGAGGACACCTACCAAATCTATCTGGTCTTCACGCCCGTCTACGTCTTCCTCATTGCAGCGGCGGCAATGGCCTGGATCGGGCGCACCGAGGGCTATCTCGCGACGGTTGGCATCGTGCATTGGGGCACGGTCGTTTGCGTCTACAATATCGGCTACATCGCCTATCTGATGCGCGTGCCCGACGCCGAAGCGCCCGCCGGCGGCGCCGGCTTGGTGTTCCTGCTGATCTTCATCACCCAATTCAACGACGTCGCCCAGTATTGCTGGGGCAAGGCGCTCGGGCGCACGAAAATCACGCCGCGCGTGTCGCCCAACAAGACCTGGGAAGGCGCCATCGGCGGCTGGATCACGAGCGCCGTCGTTTTCTACCTGCTCGCGCCCTATTTCACACCGCTCTCGCCGCTGCACGCCGCGATCATGGGAGCAATCGTGCCAGTGGCCGGCTTCTTCGGCGATATCACCATGAGCGCGATCAAGCGCGACATCGGCGTCAAGGACACCTCGCACCTCATTCCCGGCCACGGCGGCGTCATGGACCGGCTCGACAGCCTGACCTTCGCCGCGCCTGTATACTTCCATTTGCTGGCCTATTTTGCACTTGAGCGTTTTTGATGCTCCAGACCATTCGCCGTTACGGACTGATGCTGATCGTGCGACCGATCGCGCGCGTGCTGTTCGGGCTCGACGTCATCGGCAAGGAGAAATTGCCGACCAAAGGCCCCGCAATCGTCGCGGCCAACCACAACAGCCACGTCGACACGATTGTGCTTTTGTGTCTGTTTCCGTCGAAGTTGCTGCCAAAGATCAGACCGGTGGCGGCGGCGGACCATTTCGACAAGGGCGGCTTCGGCTCCTGGTTTTCGCGCAACGTCATCGGCATTATTCCGATCAAGCGCGGCGGCGCCTCCCGGCATGAGGACGTGCTCGCCGGCGCCAAGCAAGCGTTGGCGCGCGGCGAAATCTTGGTGGTGTTCCCCGAGGGCTCGCGCGGCGAGCCTGAGGAAATGGCGCGTTTCAAAACCGGGGTGGCGCGGCTGGCTGAGTTCTGCCCGGACGCGACGGTAACGCCTGTCTATTTGCAAGGCGCCGGGCGCTCGCTGCCGAAGGACGCCAAATTGCTGGTGCCGTTCAACACCACAGCCGTGGTGGGCGACCCGCTCAGCTGGACCGGCTCACATCACGGCTTTGTCGATGAATTGCGCGAACGCATCGAAGCGCTGAAGGCGCTCGCTCCTCCTATGAAGTGGAGCTGAATGCGTCCTGGACCATGACGACACAGTTTGTAACAACGCTGGCATACGCTGGCGGCCTCCCGGCTCTATGTCGCGGTTTTGTCATAGATCGCAGGCACTGAACTCACCTTGATCGCCTCCATGCCGAAACGCTGTTTAACGCCCTTCCTCGCGGCTCTTGCCGTCGCGCCAACTGCCCTGGCGCAAACGAACACCGAAACAGACGAGATCGTGGTCAACGCCGAACGGCGCGGCAGTGTAGCGAGCGACATCCCGCCCGAAAGCACGTTCAGCGCCGCCGATGTGCGTTCCTACGGCGCGACATCGGTGTTTCAGATTCTGGCGGCGATCGCGCCGCAGACAGGTTCGGCTTCGGTGCGCGGCGGCGGCTTTCCGATTGTTCTCGTCAATGGCCGCCGCATCAGCGGATTGCAGGAAATCCGCGATCTTCCGGCGGACGCGATCAGCCGCGTCGAGGTGTTCGACGAGCAATTGTCGCTTCAATACGGATATTCGCCCGATCAACGCGTCGTGAATCTGGTTTTGGAGCGCCGCTACGCAGCCAGCTCAGCCGAGGCTGGCGCCGGCGTCGCGGACACCGACGCCCGCAGCAACGCCCGCATTGAAGGCGGGTCAACCGAGATCGATGGCGGCGATCGCCGCGCGCTCAGCGCAGCATACGAGACCGCCAGTTCGATCACCGAATTGGAGCGCGGCATCGCCGCGCCGTCTTCCGGCCCGGACGAACGTGAATTTCGAACGCTGGCGCCCGAGTCATCAACGTGGCGGGCGAGCGCGACGTTCGCCCGCGCGCTGAGCGAGCAGGTCACCGGCAACATTAATCTGCGCCTCGACAGTTCTGAGCAAGAAAGCTTGCTTGGCCGCGATAGTTTTTCGGCCCTGCGCGAGCGTGAAAGCGAAAATCAAACCGTGCGCGGCGTCGCCGGCCTCGACGGCTCTTATGCAGGATGGCAGTGGACCGCGACGGCGACAGCCGACTTCAGCCGGCAAGAAAGCGCGACGACCGACACTTTGGCGCCGTCGCGCACGCAGTCGGAGCAAACGCTCTTCGACGCCACCGGCAATATCAGCGGCATCCCTTTCGATCTTCCCGGCGGACCGCTGCGGACCGCCTTCCGCGCCGGCGTTGAGCAGCGCACCATCGAGAGTTCGTCATCGAGCGCCGCACCGGCCGACCTCGAACGCACCACACCCTCCGCGCGCTTCACGCTGACCGTGCCGATCACAAGCCGGCGTCACGAATTCGGTGAGGCGTTCGGCGATTTTTCGCTCAACGCCACCGCATCCTGGGGCGAACCGAGCGACTTCGAGGCGCTATCGAGCACCGGCTTTGGCGGCGCCTGGTCGCCGATGCGGACGCTGCGCTTTTCCCTTCAGTCGGAACACAGCGAGGCCGCGCCATCTCTTCAGCAACTCGGCGATCCCTCGCTCACCACGCCTGGCGTCACTTTTTTCGATGTCGGTAGCGGCGCGACCGTCATCATCGACCGCACCAGCGGCGGCAATCCGGCGCTGCGCGTGGAAGAGCGCGATGACCTCGTGTTCAACACCACGCTTTCCTTGTCGCGGGCGTTCAATCTCTCCTTCAGCTGGGCGCGCAACGAATCCAGCAACGCTATCGCCGCATTGCCCATTGGTTTGCCCGAAACCGAAGCCGCATTCCCGAGCCGGTTCACGCGCGATCTTGGCGGCACGCTCATCGCGGTCGACGCCAGGCCGATCAATCTCGCTCAGCGCGACATCGAGAGCATCCGCTGGGGCTTCAGCTATTCGCACGCGATCGGACAACAACCCGCCGCGGAGGCCGGAGGCCGAAGGTCCGATGGCCCGCCGCACTCTGACGCCGCCGCAGAAGCCACCGAGGATCGCACGAGCGCGCCCGAGAACTCCGCCGTTGAGCGCCGCCCCGAGCTGGGCGGCGGTCAGCGGGCGGGCGCGGGGCGCTGGAATGTATCGGTGTTCCATCGCCAGCGCTTGATGGACGAGGTAGTGCTCGCGCCGGGGCAAACGCCGATCGATTTGCTCGACCGCGGCGGCCTCGATGGCGGCGGCGAGCCCGCAAGTTCGATCGAGTTCGAGGGCGGCGTGTTCTATCGCGGCTTCGGTTTACGTCTTAACGGCGGCTGGAGAGATGGCTACGTCATCCCGGTCGCGAGCGGCGGCGAACTCGATTTCTCCGATCGCTGGACCATCAACGCCCGCGCCTTCGTCAATTTCGACTCCAGGCCGGAACTGATCGCGGACGCCCCGTGGCTCCGCGGCGTGCGCCTTTCGCTCATCGCCGACAATCTGACCGACAGCGTTGTCGAAGTCCGCGACAGCGCCGGCCTGACGCCAAGCGCCTATCAGGAAGGCTATCTCACGCCGCTCGGGCGCGTCGTTCAGATCAGCCTGCGCAAGACGTGGTGAGCATTAGGGCGTACGCCACGGCTCGGCGCGCGCCCATTCGCACAGTTCTTGCGGCGGCGATCGCCGAGCGAAATCCGCAAGCGCATTTTGGTCGCCGCTTCGGAGCCACCCGAAGAACATCTCTTGCGACACGATCCAATCACGCTTGGGCGCTGGCGCGTCGTCGTTCCAGACGATCGGCGCCAGATTTTGGTCGAGCGCGATGGTGCTAAGTGTCGTGTTCATGATTTCGGAGGGATGCGCATAGGCATCCGCCGCCACCGCTTCGCCACGCAATTTGAGGCGTTCGGCCCGCGTCGCTTCCGAGACGCCGACATAGAACGGCAGAAAACCGAGGCCAACAGTGCGGCAGAGTTCGTTCGGAAAACGCGTGTCGTCGTTGAAGATGTGCGCGTCGGGCTGCGCTTCGGCGTAGCGCACGAAACTATCGACCCAGATGTCGGCATAGCCGTGCCGCCGCGGCCAGAGTTTGGCGAGCTTCGTTTGCAGCGCCGGATCGACATCGTCGCGACCCTCCCTGCCCCACGCCGTGCCGATGGTTTTCAGCAGCGCACGATCGGATTGAATCTTCTTGTCGACCGCGCGCCCAAGGACCGCCTCGCTGAGGCGATACACGTCCTTCGCGAAGGGCAGCACAATGCCGCCCGTCAGCCGCGCGGCTTCGCGTGCGACATAGCTCTTGCCCGAGCCCAGCATGCCGAGAAAGACGAGTCGGAATGGCATGGGTTCACTCTACCACGCCACGACGCACCGCGCGCACGCTGATCCGATCCCGCTCGCCAACGCGGCGCTCACACAGGAGCCGCGCGATCTGGCTGTCGTCGTAGAACACATACCCCTTCAGCGCATCGAGCAGCGCCTTGGCCAGATTGTCGAGATCGAGGCGCGGCGTTTCGCCGACATATTCCATGACCAGCTCAACGTCGAACTCCCCGCCCTTCGGCCGAATGAGAAACTCCTTGCGGAAGAATTCATAGACCAGCGGCTTGTAATAGCGCGCCTGGGTGGTGACGCCGTCGATAGCCAGCTCCACGCCGCCGGCGATTTCGCGGGCGCGCACCTTTCCCCGGCCGGTTAGGCTTGACCCAGCGCTGTCCATGCGCGTGTTATGGCTCAGGCCCAAGGCCGGATCATAGGGGGAATCCATGCGGCGCGTGACAACCTTGATCGGCGCGGGATTGCTGTGGGCGGTTCAAGCACTGGGGGCCTGGGCGCAAACCGAGACGCCGCCGCCTTCGGCTCTGGATCGGGCGCGGGTGGAGGCCTTCATGAGCGGCGCGGTGCGCGAGGCCCTGCTCGATGACCGCATTGTCGGCGCCTCCGCTTCGGTTGTCGACTTGAACGGGCTGGTGATGGCGCGCGGTTACGGCCGCGCCGGCGCCGATCGCGCCGCCGATGCGGACACGATGTTCCGCATCGGCTCGATCTCAAAGACCTTCACTTGGATCGCGATCATGCAATTGGTCGAGGCGGGAGAATTGACGCTCGACGACCCCGTCAACGCGCATTTGCCCGAGGCGTTGCAAATTCCGGACGAAGGCTTCGACCAGCCCATTCTGATCCGCCACTTGATGACGCATTCGGCCGGCTTCGAGGACAGCGCCTTGGGGCATCTGTTCACCAACAGGCCCGAGCGAACGTCGTCCTTGCAGGATTATCTCGTGCGCTACCGCGTGCATCGCGTCAGACCGCCGGGCGCGCTTTCCGTGTACTCCAACTATGGCGCGGCGCTGGCCGGCGCGATCGTCGAGCACGAGAGCGACATGGATTGGCCGACCTATGCCGAGACGCGCATTCTACGCCCGCTCGGCATGGCGACGGCCACCTATCGCGAAATCTATTCGCCGGAGATTGCCGCGAGCAACGGATTGCCGGCGCCGGCAAGCGCCGATGCGGCGGCGCGCATTTCCGATGGCTTCCGCATGGAAGCGGGCCGCATGGCGCCGGCGCAGTTCGAATACATCATCCAGATCGGCCCAGCCGGCGGCATGTCAGCAAGCGCCGCCGAAATGGCGCGTTACATGCAGGCCCTGCTCGATCCAAAGATCATGGCGGCGGCGGGCGTGTTGCGCGAAGAGACGGCGCGCGCGCTGAACACCGTGATTTTCGTCAACGACGACCGCCTTGGGGCTTGGCGGCACGGTTTCATGAGTTTCGATCTCGGCGACGGTCGCTGGGCCTTTGGCCACGGCGGCGACACCATCTATCAGCACTCGGAAATGCTGGTGAGCCGCGAGCTTGGCGTCGGCGTCTTCGTCACCATCAATTCGGCGGCGCAGACGCGCGCGCCGGCTTCGATCGCGGAGGCCTTCTTCGCCGAGTTCTTTCCCGCAGCCGCGCCGGCGCGTGCAGAAGTGCCGGCCACCGAGTCGGCGCAATACGCCGGAACCTATCTCGGCCTGCGCCGCCCCTTCGTGCACACCGAACGCGCTCTCTTCGGCATCATCGGCGGCATCGAAGTGGCGGCCGCGGAAGATGGCGACATCATCGTCTCCGGCGGCGGCGACGCGCGGCGCTTCTATCCGCTCGGCGACGGCCTCTATCGCAGCTTTGACGGCCAATCGCGCATCGCCTTCCGCAGCGTCGATGGCCAGATGCGCCTGTTCGACGCTTACGGGCTCGGCCCCGCCGACCGCATCGGTTTCTTCAAGTCGGCGAGCTGGCTGGGCCTGATCGGCCTGCTCGGGTGGGTGCTGGCGCTGTGGGGCGTGATCGCGGGCATTCGCCGCGCGATCGCGCGCAAGGAGAGCTTGGGCGCGCTCAGCTTCGACGCGCTGTGCTTGGTTTGGCTGATAGCATTCGTGGTGCTGATCGCGGCGCTGGCGCCGTGGCTGGGACCGGACCAAGGCGCGGTGTTGTTCGACTATCCGGGGCAGCTTTTCCCGATCGCCTGCTGGCTGTTGGCGGCCGCGGCCGCAGCGACGCCCATCGCGCTATTGGCCGCGCTCACCATCGCCCGGCCGAAGGACTGGAGTTGGCTCAGATGGGTCCGCGCCGGCGCTTGCATCGCTGTGTTCGGCGCGCTGGCTGTCACCTTGTGGGATTGGGGTTTGCTGGGCTTCAGCGGCTTCTGACTTGATCGCCACCATCGGCGCCCATATCCCCTGAGGAACAGATTCCTCAAGGCGGCACACCCATGGCGACGCGCACGGAAACCGACACCTTTGGCCCGATCCAGGTCGAGGCCGACAAATATTGGGGCGCGCAGGCGCAACGCTCGCTGCAGAACTTCAAAATCGGCGAAGAAAAAATGCCGGCGCCGATCGTGCGTGCGCTCGGCATCGTCAAGCGCGCCGCCGCCGAAGCCAATATGGATCTGGGCGTTCTGAAGCGGGACGTAGGCGAAACCATCGTCAAGGCGGCGCAGGAAGTTATCGAAGGCAAGCTCAACGCACACTTCCCGCTGGCGGTGTGGCAGACCGGCTCCGGCACGCAATCGAACATGAACGCCAACGAAGTGATCTCGAACCGCGCCATCGAGATGCTGGGCGGCGAGATGGGTTCGAAGAAGCCCGTGCATCCCAACGACCACGTCAACATGAGTCAGTCGTCGAACGACACGTTCCCGACCGCCATGCACATCGCCTGCGCCGAGGAGATCGAGCATCGGTTGCTGCCTGCCCTGGGCAAACTGCGCAATGCGCTGAACGACAAGGCGCAGGCATGGAAGGACATCATCAAGATCGGCCGCACCCACACCCAGGACGCAACGCCGATCACGCTCGGTCAGGAATTCTCCGGCTACGCCACCCAGGTCGAGAACGGCATTGCCCGCATCCAGCAATCGATGCCGATGCTTATGCAATTGGCGCAGGGCGGCACGGCGGTCGGCACCGGTCTCAACGCGCCGGTTGGCTTTGCCGAGAAGGTGGCCGAGCGCATCGCCGCCATCACGCAGATGAAGTTCACCTCGGCGCCGAACAAATTCGAGGCTCTGGCGGCTCACGACGCGATGGTGTTCAGCCACGGCGCCATCAACACGGTGGCGGCGTCGCTGTTCAAGATCGCCAACGACATCCGTTTCCTGGGCAGCGGGCCGCGCTCGGGCCTGGGCGAGCTGATGCTGCCGGAAAACGAGCCCGGCTCTTCGATCATGCCGGGCAAGGTCAACCCGACCCAATGCGAAGCGCTGACGCAAGTCTGCGTGCAGGTGTTCGGCAATCACGCGGCGATCACGTTTGCCGGCGCCAGCGGCCATTTCGAGCTGAACGTGTTCAACCCGGTGATGGCGTACAACTTCCTGCAGAGCGTGCGGCTGCTGGCGGACGCTGCGGTGAGCTTCACCGACAATTGCGTCGTCGGCATCGAACCCAGGCTCGACAACATCAAGGCCGGGCTCGAGCGCTCGCTGATGCTGGTGACGGCTTTGGCGCCCAAGTATGGCTACGACCGCGCCGCCAAGATCGCCAAGACCGCGCACAAGAACGGCACGACTTTGCGCGAGGAAGCGCTCAAAGACGGCATTCCGGCTGACGATTTCGACGCCATCGTGCGGCCCGAAAAGATGATTGGACCGGGTTAGGCTTACTATCCCGTCACAGACCGCCAAGGGCCCGCAAATCGGTTGCATCGAGCCGGTAGCGGCCTACATCATGGGGCATGGCCGAGATCGTGAACCTGAAGCGGGCGCGCAAGCTCAAGGCGCGCGCCCAAGCCGAGGCGGAGGCCGCCGCCAACCGCGCCGCGCACGGGCGCACCAACAGCGAGCGGACCCAGACCAAGGCCGAACAGAAGGCCGCCGCGCGCAAGCTCGACGGACACAAGATTGGCGACGATGATGACTGACACCAGAGGTGCGCTGCAGAAACGTTCGATGCGGATTGCCGGCCATCGCACGTCGCTGGCGTTAGAGGCTGAATTCTGGGCCGCGCTCGAACGCATCGCGCGTGACCGATCGATGACGCTGCCGGTGCTGATCGCCTCGATCGACGAGCGCCGCAGCAAGGAGGCGCCGGAAGCCTCGCTAGCGTCCGCTGTCCGCGTCTTCGTGCTGGAGAACCGGCTGAACTAGAACTGGCGCGGACGCGCGTAGAGCGCGACGGCGTAATAACAGGGCGCAACCGTGCACGCATACATGTGCACCTGCACCGTGAACATGCCGCTCGTCGTCGGGATCACACCGACATTCGGCCGGCTGCTGGTGGCGGTGTCTTCGATAATCAGCCCGCCATTGCCGTCGAACAGACGCAGATCGAGATCGCTGCAATCGCGATCGCACACGCCGACGATCTGATACTCGTAACCCACCTGCATCTGCGTCGGCACGTCCCAGGTCTGCCCCGGCTGCAGCCCGCCGCTGAACGGCTGTCCCACTTGCTGATAGCCCTGTTGCGCCAGCGCGCCTTGCGCCTGCTGCAATTGCGCGACGATGATCTGCTGCGGGTTCTGGTCGCCGACCGGTTGTTGCGGCTGGTTCATGACCGGCTGTTGCATCGCCGGATCTGTCGCCGCGATTTGCGTCGGCTGTGACGGCATCATCGAACCGATGATGCCCAGCACGACGATGGTGCCCACCACCGCGCCCGCCACCCAAACCCAAACCGGGACTCCGGATTTGGCGCCGGCCGCAGAACTCGGCTCGACGCGCGGCGGGGCCGCGGCCCGCGGCGGCGCGCTGAACACTGGCTGCGCGCCAGCCGGCCGCTCAGTCTTGGTGATGGTCATCACCGCATCGACGAAGCGGCGCCAATTCGCATTGTCGCCTTCGCCGTTCCAGTTCGACAAATCAGCGGCCTGCACTTCGCCGAAACCGAACGGCGGCTGCGAGGCGTCAATCATCACCGGAATGAGCACGCCCTTGTCGCGGCCCATGCGCGCTTCCTCGCGCACCCATTGCGACTTGGTCGAATGCGCGCTCCACAAGACGATCAGCGCCTTGCACTGATTGAGCTTGCCCTCGATGTAATCGGCCCAGGTCGTGCCGGGCGGAATTTCGGTGTCCCAGAACACTTTCAGACCGGCGGCCTCGAGCCCGCGCGCCACCTGCTCGGCCCGCGCCGCATCTTCTCGCGAGTACGACAGAAAGACGTCGGCCATGGGCTCCGCTCCAGCTCTGGAATCTGGGCGAAGCTAGCAGCGGGACCGGGTGTGGGCGAGAGGTTCGGATGCAGTATTCCCGGCGGCAATTCAGACCGCCTGCGCAGCGAACGCGGCGTAAGCCTGCTCGAACACGCCGGTCCACCCCACGTTGTAGCCCTCACGCATGCGAACGCCGTCCTCCATGCGCTCCCAACCGCTGTGGATGAGCGTGATCCGGCACGCGCCGTCGCCGATGGGCTCGAACGTCACCTCGACCTCGCCGGACTTCTCCCGAGCCCGGCCGAGTTGCCAAGTCATGGCGAAACGCCGGCCGGGCTCGTACGCCAGCACATCGCCCCAGTGAAATTCGCGGCCGTCCGCGCCGCGCTCGGTCACGCGCCCGCCCACGTGCGCATCCACCGCGACCGCCACGGCCTTGGTCCCGTTTTCGGGCGATAGCGCATGCGTGCCCAGCGGCCACCATTTGTCCATTTCATGCACAAACAGCCGGAACGCATCGGCAGCCGACCGGCGAACCTCGATCGTCTTCACCACCGGCGCTATTTCGATGACGCTCATGTGTCCCTCTCCGCATGATCCTTGAAGCGCGTGAGCGCATCGTCCCAGAAGCTGTCCAACCAATCGCGCAAGTCGCGCAGGCCTTCCGCATGGATGCGATAGATGCGCGCCGTGCCGCGCGGCTCGTCGACGACGAGCCCGGCCTCTTTCAAAACCTTGAGATGTTGCGACACCGCGGGCCGGCTGACCGGCAAGCCCGAGGCGATCTCAGCGACGCCCATTGGCCCCGTCCGCAGCCGCTCGAACACCGCCCGGCGGGTCGGATCGGAGAGCGAACTCAACGCCAATTCGTAAGCCATCACTAACGGTTAGTATACACTTACTCATGAGTCAAGCGCCATTGTGCGTTCCTGTTTCGTGCGCGGACGAAGCAGCTAGTATGGTCTCCACCGTGTCCGACGACTCCTTGCCCATCTCCCAGCGCGCCGCCGCGACCGCGCCCTACCTCGCCTCGCTCAATCCCGAGCAACGCGCGGCGGTGGAGGCGCTCGACGGGCCGGTGCTGGTGCTGGCCGGCGCCGGCACCGGCAAGACGCGTGTGTTGACGACGCGGCTTGCGCACTTGCTGACGACGGGCCGCGCAAAGCCGTGGTCGGTGCTGGCCGTCACCTTCACCAACAAAGCCGCGCGCGAAATGCGCGAGCGTGTTGAGAAATTGCTCGGCCCCGGCGGCGGCGGCTTGCCCTGGCTCGGCACCTTCCACTCTATCAGCGCGCGCATGCTGCGCACGCATGCCGAACTCGTCGGCCTCAAAAACAACTTCACCATCCTCGACACCGACGATCAGATTCGATTGCTCAAGCAGATCATCGACGCCGAAGGCATCGACGAAAAACGCTGGCCGGGACGCCAACTCGCGGGCGTGATCGACGGATGGAAGAACAAGGCGCTGACGCCGGAGAAAGTTCCGAAGAACGAGGCGTTTCAATTCGCCGACGGCGCCGGCGTCAAGCTCTACGCCATCTATCAGGCGCGGCTGAAAATCCTGAACGCGTGCGATTTCGGCGATCTGCTGATGCACATGATCGATATCTTCCAGCGCCATCCCGACGTGCTGGAGACGTATCATCGCAAATTGAGCCACCTGATGGTGGACGAGTATCAGGACACCAACGTCGCGCAATATTTGTGGCTCAGGCTGCTGGCGCAGGCGCGCAAGAATTTGTGCGTGGTCGGCGACGACGATCAGTCGATCTATGGCTGGCGCGGCGCCGAGGTCGATAACATCCTGCGCTTCGAGCACGATTTCCCGGGCGCGCAAGTGATCCGGCTGGAGCGCAATTATCGCTCGACCGGGCACATTCTCGCCGCCGCGTCGCATCTCATCGCCAACAATCGCTCGCGCCTCGGCAAGACGCTGTTCACCGACGACGATCTCGGCAATCGCGTGAAAGTGCGCGGCGTCTGGGACGGGGAAGCCGAAGCGCGGCTGATCGCGGACGACATAGAGGACTGGGTGCGCGGACAAATCCCCCTCTCCCTTGCGGAGAGGGGGCAAGGGGGTGAGGGGCGCGCAATCACGTCGGGCGCCGGCGTGACGGAACGCCCCTCCTCCCCACCCCCTCCTCCGCAAGGGAGGAGGGGCTATTCCGACATCGCCGTGCTCGTGCGCGCGGCGTGGCAGATGCGCGCGTTCGAAGAACGCTTCCTGATGCTGCGCATACCCTACAAGGTCATCGGCGGACCGCGCTTCTTCGAGCGCGCCGAAGTGCGCGACGTGCACGCCTATCTGCGGCTCATCCGCTCCGAGGACGACGACCTCGCCTTCGAACGCATCGTCAATCAGCCTAAGCGCGGCGTCGGCGAAGGCACGGTGCAGAAGCTGCACGCGCATGCGGGTAAGCCAGCGGTGCGCTTCGTCACCGACAACGGCCCCCTCTTCGATTCCATCACCGGCGAAGTCGTCACCGAGCAGCCGGAGGCGCCGGGCGGGGCCACGCGCTTCCGCACTCTGGTCGGCGCCGCGCGCGAGTTGATCCTGACCGACGACCTGCCGCTGAAGGCGCGCACGGCGCTGCGCTCGTTCCTGAACGATCTCGATCGCTGGCGCGAACAATCGCGAACCATCTCACACGTCGAGCTGGCCGAAATCGTGCTCGACGAGAGCGGCTACACCGAGATGCTGCGCAACGACAAATCCCCGCAAGCGCAGACGCGGCTCGAGAACTTGAAAGAATTGGTCCAGTCGATGGGCCAATACGACACGCTGGAAGCCTATCTCGAACATGTGGCCTTGGTGCTCGATATCGAGAGCGAGAGCGACGGCGAGAACGTGCAGCTTTCGACGCTGCACGCAGCCAAGGGTTTGGAATTTCCTCTGGTGTTCCTACCAGGGTGGGAGGAGCAGGTGTTTCCGTCGCAGCGCTCGATCGACGAGAGCGGTGAGAAGGGTTTGGAAGAGGAGCGCCGGCTTGCCTATGTCGGCATTACCCGCGCCCGCGAGAGCGCGCGCATCTCGTTTGCAGCGAACCGCCAGATCTACGGCCGCTGGCAGACAGTGCTGCCGTCGCGCTTCATCGACGAATTGCCGCCGGCCCATGTCGATGCGGTGAGCGAGACCGGCTATGGCATGCAGCCGCCGGGCGTGCGCGAAATGGCGGTGGAACCGTTCACGTCGAGCTATCAATCGCCGGGCTGGCGGCGCGCGCAGGAGCGCGGTTCGTTTCAGGGCAAACCACCGATGATCGAGGGCGAAGCGCGGCTTGTGGCGCGCAGCGGCGGCGAGGATTCAAGCTACAAACGCGGCGACCGCATTTTCCACCAGAAGTTCGGCTACGGCCGCGTCAGCGCCGTCGAGGGCAACAAGCTCACCGTGGCGTTCGAGAAAGCCGGCGAAAAGCGCGTGATCGACAGCTTTGTTGTACCGGCGAGCGCGGCTTAGTCAACGATCAAGTTCGAGTCAGTCGCAGGCGCGTGAGATAGGTTCGACTGGGAAGCCGACCGGCTGAATTCCAACGAACGGTTCGATACTCACCACTGCTGGACGATCAATGTCGGCAGTCTGAGTTGCAACTAGGTAGATAAGGCCATCCGGTTGAATCTGAAAAGTCGTGTGATAGTGAAATCTGATGAACGTTCGCCAAGCTTCGCTGTCATACAGGTCGTCGCGCATGGGCACTTCGTATCGCACCTTGCATCGGCCAATCCGCAACTCCGGCGACCACGTTGCCCAGTGCGCAGCTCTGATGCGCCTCCCGACGCCATTAGGAATGAAGAATGGCCACCACCAATTCGCCTTCCAACTAGTCGAGTATGTTGTGCCCGCATTGTCTTGCCAAGACGATTCGGAGCGGATGACACCAATCGTGACTCCGCTGTTGTTGAGAAGATAGGTTTCTCGCGGCAGCTGACAGCCAGACAACACCAGAAAGGCTGCAGCCAGAATCGCAAATAACCGGCTTGATCTCATCAATCACCCACTGCCGTGAGTGGCTCACGAAAACCGCACGTCCGCAACACGCGGAGCGTTGAGAAAATGCAGACGCGACGCAGGGAAGTGGATTGCTGTCACAGCGCCTCGAACTTCCCCACCCAGCCAGCATCACGCAGTCGCGCCAACAGACGCGCGTCGGCAGTGACGAACGTCGCCTCCTCTCGTTCCGCGAGAGCAAGGTAGAAGCAATCGTAGACAGGATGCTTCAGCAATACGGCGAGTTCGAGCGCGCGGTCGGCTAGCTCTTTGCACGGTGCGAGTTCGTCATAAGCGGCAATTGAGGCGGCGAGCGCCAAGCGCCGCTCGGCTTCATCGAGATCGCCGCGCACTTCCTTGCGCCACAAAGCGCTTGAAACCTCCGCCGCCATCAAATCCGGCGCCTTGATCGAGGCGCCGCGCAACAGCAGCGCCCGCGCGTTCGCCGCGCCATCTTCGAAAACACCGAACTTCACGGCGACACTGGCGTCGACGATCAGGATCATCGCGAATCCCGGTCGGCGCGAATGATGTCCTCGGCGTTTTCATGCTGAGTTCGGCGGCTCGTCATCGCGTGCGCGCGGTCGACGAGCGCGAGCTTCTGCTCCACCGTCAGGGGCGCCGCCGCACGGAGGATTTCTCGCAGCTCCTGCTCAAGCGAGCGGCCATGCAGCTCAGCCTTAAGCTTGAGCCGCTCGATCACGTCGTCCTCAATGTTTCGTACGATGACTTGCGCCACAAGCGCACCTCTTGCTATCAAATTTGCTAGCACAGAAAGCGCCTAAAGTCCATGCTCCTCCTCACCGCTCTCGGCACGCTCACTCAAATCCGCGCGGCGGCGGATGAGTTGGATCGCCACGATCCCTCGCCCGCCGATGCGGTGAGCTGGTTCGAGGAGAAGCCGGGCAAGTTCCGTATCGAAGTGTACGTACCGACCAAGCAAGATGCGGCGAGCGTCGAAGCCATTGTTGGCGCCGCCGCGCCGGAGCTTCATCTCAAACAGAAGAAGGTGAAGGCCGCCGATTGGGTGGCGATGTCGCTCGAAGGCTTGCCGGCGGTGCGCGCTGGACGCTTCGTCGTCGCCGGCGCGCATGCGCTTTCGCGCGAGCATGGCGGGCGCACGAAAGTCTGGATCGAAGCCAGCGAAGCCTTCGGCACCGGCCATC
>FKKE01009734.1_pt1 | contig 47980 bp, 42 predicted proteins | sample 1106331 | NCBI WGS metagenome assembly FKKE01 (sample SAMEA3931202, study PRJEB13176) | freshwater metagenome | biome: Drinking water system; feature: drinking water; material: freshwater | place: China | collected 2013-02-06
TGATTCTGACCTATAAAGCTCTCGACTCATCCGAAAACATCGGAAACCGTCTTTTCATTGAAGGCTATCTGGAACAAAGCGCATCGCTTAACCGCGCCCAGGCGATTTTTCTCGGGAAATCCGAACAGGTCGAAGCGACGCTATCCGCATTGCTTCGAATGAGACGCATGGGAGATGCAGAGCTCCTTACTACACTTCACGCCTGTGCAACTGGACTTGACCATCCCGTGCTTGTTCCAGACCCGGCAGTTGACCTCAGTTATTTCTTGGGAAGCCAGGATCTTATCACCGGCTTCTACCCTCAAGTCGGCGATAAGCACTTCGCGATAGTCGGGATTACGGGATATCCCGAACGGGGAATTCCAGAAATTCTATCCTCCATAACACGCTTACCGATGCCGCTTCGGCTCTCGTCCCGGTTCATTTTCTGTGAACCTTACACTGCCGAGAAAAGAATCGACCGCAAGCGCGCCTATTGGGAGCAGAAGCGCACGCGAATAAGCGACATTTTCGCGAAGTCCCTTAAATTCGACGACAGCGGTCACATCGACCAGCATGCCAATCTCATGATGAACGACGCGCTTGAAGCGCAGGCAGAAGCTGCCTCTGGTCACATCCGGTACGGTCACTTCACGCTTACGACGATTGTATCCGGAGATAATCGTGAGCGTGTCATCGAAAACGCAAGGGAAGTTCGGAAGGAATTTCAAAACCGAGGATTAAACGCACGTATAGAAACCTTTAATGCAATCGAAGCGTTTTTAGGCTCTCTTCCCGGACACGGCTATTACGACGTGCGTAAGCCAATCCTTCACACGATGAACGTTTCCCACCTGGCATCCTTCTCGACCATTTGGGCAGGGGAGGAGATGCATCCTTCAGCGCTCTATCCGCCTGCGAGTCCCGCGCACATGTTTTGCGTTTCAAGCGGACGCACACCGTTTCGATTCAATACTTTCGTTGATGACGTGGGTTCCGCCATCGTTATCGGACCCACTGGCTCCGGAAAGACTGTGCTTCTCAACACCATGGTCCTTCAGGATTTTCGCTATCCCGATATGCAGGTCTTTTACTTTGACAAGGATTACGGAGCATACGTCGTTGCAAAAGCCGCAGGCGGCGTCCATTATGATCTTCTAGGCGAACACGACAAAGACCCTGAAAACCGCATTGCTTTGTATCCCCTTGGAAGAACCGGAGATATGCGGGAACAGATATGGGCTTCTGACTGGGTTGAACTTCTTTTCTCCCAGCAAGGTTTACAAATTACTCCTGAGCAAAGAACTTACATCACCGAGGCAATTGTCCGCCTCAGCGAATCCGAGTCAAAAACGCTAACAGAGTTCCTGATTCCCCAGGACAAGGAACTGCAAACAGCGCTTAAGTACTACCAGCTCGGTGGTTCAAGCGGAGGCATTCTTGATGGAAGCAAAGACGCCCTTCGCGAAAGTCGCTTCCAGGTTTTTGAGCAAAGCAATCTGCTTAAAAAAGGCGACAAGCTTGCCGTCCCCACACTCTCTTACATCTTTCATCAGATTGAACTGCGCATGGATGGCCGCCCAACGAAAATCTATATCGACGAAGCCTGGGTCAATCTGATGAATGCACTCAGCCTTGAGCAGGTTGAGGATTGGTTGAGAACCGTTCGAAAGAAAAACGGCGCACTTATTCTTGCAACCCAGAGTCTCCTTGAAATCACAAACTCCGCGATACGAGACCTCATTCTTGAATCCTGTCCGACAAAGATATTTCTTCCGAACCCCGAGGCAATGAACCCTGCAAACCGGAAGCAATACGAAGCAATCGGGCTAAGTGACAGGCAGATAGAGCTTATCGCAAAAGCTGTCAGGAAGCGCGACTATTATTTTGTATCTTCCCTTGGAAAGCGAATGTTCACGCTCGACCTTGGCCCGTATGCGCTTAACCTGGTCGGCGTGAACGGAAAAACCAACCGCCACCGCGTCGACCAACTTATCGCGGAGCATGAAGAACAGTGGCTTACGGCCTGGCTTCAAGAACGAGGTTTAGAAACGTATGCAGCAAAATGGAGGCAATTGAAACATGATTTATACACGCACACTCAAAGGAGCACTCAAGGCGGCCTTTCTCCTCTTATTCCTTACCACGACGCAAACGGCACAAGCCCAGATGCCCGTGATAGATTTTGCAAATCTCGCAGAGAACACGGCGATATTTCTAAAGAACGCCGCGATGCTCAAGATCATGATTGAAAACATTGAGAAGGGTAAAGGCGACTGGGAAACGGTGCTTCCACTGCTTGATCGATTAGAGGAAGTGATCAAACAAGGAGAAGCCCTCGGATACGGTTCGGAAAACATCCCCGGTGTATTCGAGGAAAAGTTTCCAGGCTATGAAGCGTCCGACGGCTTATGGGCTGAACGAAGCAAAATGTGGACAGACACGCAGCTCAACACTCTAAGAAACGTCTTGCAGTCAGTCCAAATGCAAAACGAAAACTACGCTGAGGAACAAGAGCTCGTCGCTGGAATGCTTGATAAAAGCAATATAGCCGTTGGCCATATGCAAGCGCTGCAACAAGGCAACGCTCTTGTCGGTGCTACCGTGAAGCAATTGGTAAAACTTCGTCAACTCACGATGTCCCAGATCAACGCGGACACCGTGTATCGCGCTGCTGAGACAGCAAGGCGCGCCGAAGCTGAAGCAAAGGGTGTCGCATGGGCATCCGCTGCCCCGCGCACTCTTGAGCCGATGTCATCCAATGACCGGCGCGGAATTGGAAACTTAGAGCTTATCAATCCCCGTCGGTAAGGAGGCGCTTGATTTATGGACCCGCAAAATTCGACATTAATTCAAGCCCTTCTAGGTGAACTCACGAGCGCTTCTACCGTATGGTACAGCGTGATCCTCCCATATGCTCGTGCAATCTTCTTCACCCTTGTAGGCTTTCAACTTCTATGGAGTTCTATCACTTTCGCTCTTGGAAAGAGGCAAGGGGATGAGTTTATTTCCATGCTCTTCATCATGGTCATTGATGTTGGATTTTTCTTCGCGCTCATGCTGCATCCAGACTGGATTGTAGACATACTCAACTCATTCCGAGCCATGGGACGCGACGCCTCCGGCATCGAGCGCCTATCTCCCGACGCGGTTGTTGATACCGGGCTACGTCTTGCAAGTGCGATCATCAAGACTGTAAGTATCACAGGACTTGTGGACTTTGCGGTTGCCGTTTTCGTATCGGCGTTTATTGCGATTGCCATTCTTGCGGCGTTTGCATTCATCGCTGCCAGAATGGTGTTGATACTTGCTGAAGTATTCTTCGCTGTAAATATCGGTCCAATACTCCTTGCATTTTCCGGGCTTGCTGCGACCAAGTATATTGCGACCCAATATATCGGCTATGTCATCGGAGCAGGTATCCAGCTTTTGGTAATGTACTTACTCATCGGCGCGGGATTGGATATTGCCACTGTCTGGGCAGATGTGATTGTTCAGCACGGCTCGGATGATGTTAATGCGTTTATGCTAGTCGGACTTGCTTCCGCACTTTATGCAGTTCTTGTTTGGAATCTGCCCAAAATTATTGGTGGACTCTCTTCGGGAGCACCGCAGATGTCTTCTGGAGGATTTGCTGCGGCAGCTCTTGGCTTTGGAGGAGGACTTCAGCTTGGTCGTGCGGTTGCCCGCGGAACGGTTAATTTCGGAGAGTCAATTCTGAACACAGGCCGCGCTACGGCGGCGAATTATTCCGCACGACGGGATGACAATGGACAAACCAGAGCAAACGCGACTGCTCAGGCAGCACTAGCTGCTACGGGTGCTATAGCGTCTAGCGGCGTTAATAGTTTACTTGGACGATATGGACGACAAAACGCTTCAGAGAAGATTTGGTCCTCCACCGCCAAAGTAAAAGCTCGGGCAGAGAATGCGGATCAGAACGCAAAAGAACAAACGATCAATGAAGATGGAAAATCGAATCAATGACAATTCAGTGCGGAATAAGCCCTTTGAATCGTCTTAGCCTTTTCTTCCGCTAAGACCTGAAGCTCCTCACCAAGATGGGCAACTTTATCTGGGTGATACTTTGTCATTTGTTGATGATACGCAGCTTTAATCTCATCCAACGATGCATTCGAAGCTACCTGGAGAACGCGGTACGGGTTAAATGGGATATCGTGCGAAGCCCGTACTTTGTGACCACTGTCATTAGCCTTTTCACGATATTGCGAGCTTTTGTTACTTTTGTGTGAAGTCTTTTTGAATCGGAGTACGCGTAAGAACTTCTTTCCGGTATTTACAATCAACTCGTAAAGAACTGCCGCGAAAATTCCAACACCGGCTGCCACCATATATACAATCCCACGTGCAATAATAAATGGCAGGGATAAGATCAAACCAACAGCCGCGAGGCCGAGGTAGACTATTGCAATCCCCAACGCCAACGCGAAGAGAATCACAATAAACGTCCATATTGTAGAAATAGTAGCTACCATATGCGGTCTTGAATGACGTCATTTCAGTGTACCCGTGTAACGTTACATAAGCAAATCTTCCTAGCAAGCACGTGCGATTTGTCTTCTATTGGCTTGGATTCTTTTTGTTCAGTTTTTGAAATAGCTGATAGGGAAGTGTTTTCTTGCTGCGCGAACAATATCTGTCCGTGAGAGCCCGTACTGGGCAGGAAACTCTTATCCAATCTCGAATTCGTTAGGAAAGAAGAAGTTGAGACAATTGAAAGATTAAGTCTCATTAGAAAGAGATATAATAGCTTGTAACTGAAACTATTGGGTACCCAAAGGTACACGATGTTGGTATATTTTCAGAGAAAGGATAGGATATATATCCGCTATTATCATTCGGTTCATCATAATAAGCGAAACGGCAACAATATTGACCAGATAATTTTCAGGAAACACGATTAGGCATATGGCGACGGCAGATCAATTAAAAGCCCTGCTCAAAAGCTATTCCGAAGGCGATAGCGCTCATTTTGTTTCGGTCGCTATGCAGATAGCCTCTCACGAAGCTCGAAGTGGAAAAGGAAAACTGGCAGTTGAGTTACGCGAGTTAATCGACAGCATTAAAAAGCAGCAAGCAACCGGCAAAGTTGGAGGAGCGGTTCCGATCGCTCGTCCTTCCGGCGAGTTGGCAGAAATTCTTCTCGCATCTTATCCAAGTTCTCGCCTTTCAGAGATGGTGTTGTCCGATAAAATCCGCAAACAACTTGAAAGAGTAATTCACGAGAATACGCAGCGAACTAGGCTTAGAGAGCATGGACTTTCTCCCCGACGGAAGCTGTTGTTAATTGGTCCACCGGGTTGTGGAAAAACGATGACTGCACGAGTGCTTGCTGGCGAAACAAAATTACCACTTTTCTCAATTCAGTTGCACGGCTTGATAACGAAATTCATGGGTGAAACTGCGGCCAAGCTGTACATAGTGTTTCAGTCGATGCAAAAAGTTCGAGGAGTATATCTGTTTGACGAATTTGACGCGATAGGAGGGCATCGTTCTGCTTCTAACGATGTTGGTGAGATTCGAAGAGTTCTGAACTCATTTCTTCAGTTCTTAGAAACCGATGATTCGGATAGCATTATTATCGGCGCCACAAACTATGTCGACCTTCTAGATCGAGCACTTTTTCGACGTTTTGATGATGTAATTGATTATGATTTCCCCAAACCCATAGAAATAATAAATTTAATTAAGAATCGGCTTGCCTTATTTAAGCTGCCAAAATTGGATGTGAAAATCATTGAAAAGATCACAAAGAGTTTAAGCCATTCAGAAGTTTCGCAAGCCTGTGACGACGCAGCAAAAACAACTATCCTTGATGGAAAACAAACGATCAGTGAAGACACATTGTTACGTTGCCTGGAGGAGAGAAAACGGCAGACCAAGCAAGAGTAGTTTCCGATGGCAACCCTACCACATTTATTGATTGAGTTACCTCCCGAATCCGCCAAGTACAAATATACCGGCGCTTCTCCCCGAACCATGTTTAATTTACCTCCGCGCGACGATCGACCTGGTCACGGAAAGAAGCTCTTAGAACACTTCTCTAATGCACGAACAGAATCGCAGAATCAGGATAAAATTACTGGTCGAACGACTTCGCGTGAAGGGATTACAGTTGAGGTACGAAGTGAGCATGGTTTTCCACTGACATTCGAGCGGTTGGATCGGCAAGGAGACGGAATTGAACTACTGAATGTTAGAGAACAAGCCGGAGTAACATATGCAACAGTGTTTATTCCGAGTGGTAAAGAAGAGACGCTTGTTAAATTGCTCGAAGATTATATTGGTAAAGATACCAAGTCTGGTAAACCACAAAATCAACCATTGGTCGAAAGTATCAGCGAAATTCGTCTTGCGGCGATGGAATCGTTTTGGACCGATGCGGAGAAGACACTCCCCGGAGCGAGAGACAAACTGTGGTGGGAAATCTGGCTTAATGATCACTGGGAAGGTAGTGGCATCATAGAATCATTCAGAGAGGTGTGTTCATTAGTTGGCCTCAGGCTCTCAAAGCGAATTGTAAAATTTCCTGAAAGAATAGTTCTTTTGGGCTATGGGACTTTGGAGCAACTAACAAGCATCTACGGATTATTTGATTATCTTGCGGAACTTCGGAAAGCTAAAGAAGTCCCCACCGATTTCCTATCGTTAACACCAGTAGAGCAAGTCGATTTCATTAATGATGCCCTTAATCGGATTCAAGCTCCACCAGCAAATGCGCCTGCGGTATGCTTACTGGATACCGGCGTGAGACGAAGCCATCCGCTTCTTGAGCTTGCTATCAGTGAAGATGATGTGCTGTCTTGCGATCCGACTTGGCCGACAGATGATCGCAATGGACATGGAACCGAAATGGCTGGCTTAAGCTTATATGGGTGTCTTTCGACTGTTTTAAGCGGAGACAAGAATGTAATTCTTACCCACAGACTGGAATCTATAAAGATTCTTCCCGACCAAGGGGAAAACAGTCCCGATCATTGGGGTGCAATCACACAAGAGGCAGTCGCACGAGCCGAACTTCAGGCTCCTACGCGGAGGAGAACTTTGTGTATGACGGTAACCGGGGATAACCGTGATGAAGGGTATCCCACTTCGTGGTCCGCTGCGGTTGACCAGTTATGTTCGGGTCAATTGGATGGAAAACAACGGTTAATGTTTATATCTGCGGGCAATATTAAGCCGCGTGAATTGCGAAACGAATACCCTAATCGTAACCACGTCGAGGGAATTCAAAACCCGGCTCAGGCATGGAACGCGGTAACAACCGGTGCATTTACTGATCGTGTTGCATTAACATCTCAGGAATTTTCGGACTGGCAGCCGTTAGGTGAAAAGGGAAAGTTATCTCCTTGCAGCACTACTTCTCTCGCTTGGGGCGATCACGATTGGCCGCTAAAACCCGACATAGTAATGGAGGGTGGTAACGATATTATTCATCCCCAGACGCGGCAAGTAGATACCTGTGACGATCTCTCTCTTCTTACAACTAAAATGGTCTATCCTGGCGGTTCATTTCTTGTCTCGACTGGCGAAACTAGTGCTGCTGCTGCGCAGGCTGCACGGCTGGCTGCAATCATTCAGGCCGAATATCCCAGCCTCTGGTCCGAAACCGTTAGAGCGTTGATAATCCATTCCGCAGAATGGACGGCGGAGATGCTTGAAGAGTTTGATTTTGGTGAACGGAGAAACCGACTCCGTTGTTATGGGTACGGCGTTCCCAACATTAAACGTGCGCTTAAAAGTGCATCAAACTCCGTAACGCTTGTTAGTCAAGAACATATACGACCATACACTCGGGAGAATGGTCCTATTCAGACCGATGAAATCCATTTTCATGAGCTTCCTTGGCCGCGTGAAGCTTTACAGCAATTGGGTGAAAATGATGTTTCAATGAAGGTAACCCTTTCATATTTCATTGAACCGAGTCCCGGTCGGCGGGGTTGGGAGAATAAATTTCGCTATGCGTCTCACGGATTACGTTTTGATGTATTGAGACCTCTGGAAACCATAGAACAATTCAAGCAACGACTGACACGGTCGGCGTGGAATGATGAAAACGAACGTCCTGACTCCTCATCTTCTACCTCCCAGAAATGGGATCTGGGACCCAAGCTCCGCGCTCGCGGCTCTGTCCACTCTGATAGGTGGTGCGGTAGTGGGAGTGAATTAGCAAATACCGGATATGTAGCTATATATCCCGTGACAGGTTGGTGGAAAGAAAGGCCCCACTTGAGAGGCTGGGCTAAAAGCACTCGTTACGCGTTAATAGTTTCGATCGAAACTCCCAACACAGATGTTGATCTTTATACACCTATTACTCAAGAGATTCGAACAAGAATCGATGCCGCTCAAGTTGTGACAATTCCTGTCTGAATCGTGATATCGACAAGCTCAATAACTTTGACCTTAAAGTTGACCATTGAACATTATCAGGAAGATTCATCTCAACTGAAACGATGCCAGATTGGAAAGAGAATTTCGCCACGCGTATCGCCTCCTTTGTATTGAGCGAGTTTTGTGTATTCGCGATATTCACGGAAAAGAGTTTCCTCGCTTTGCTCCATTGAATTGTCCGAATGATATTTTATCCATGCACTGTCAATTTTCTTAGAGCTGGCTAGAGCGATAGTGATGCCCAGTGATTGGAAATGTGAGAGGTCTAATTTCGCTGGATTGGAAACAGCCAATTGATATGTCGGCGGTGATGGCTGGGGAATCGCGCAGATGTTTTTTAAAGAAGCGATACTGTAACCAGTCATGGCTATTTGTTCTGCATTAGGGGCGCAAATGTCTAATAGACATTCCATCTTAAGGACGTCCGCAACACTTCGAAGCACCGTTTCTTCATCTTTTCCCGATTCGCGTGCAACAAGGTGGAGTAGGTTACGCGCATCCCCGGTCTGGAGCGCGCGTTTCACGGTGCTACGTGATGTTATGCAGGTCAACGCTTCTTCAAGAGTGTGTATTCGTCGTTTTCGAAAGAGGAATCTAAGCATTGATAGCGCTCATTTTCCATCGCCAAAATACACGCGAGATATTGCCTCGCCATATATTACTCGTGCTACCTCAGCGGTGATACGGTCTTCCGCTACTAACTTCAGCACGAAGGCTGCTGTACTTTCATCACTTGAATCATCTCTTAACAATCTCTCAAGCTCGGTAACGAGCGAGTAGCTCTCTTCAGATAAAACGCCTTCTGCAGAATGTTTCACAACTGACATTCCGCCCTCGCAAGTATTCGCTTCAGCCTCTTTCGGTCTATCCCCAGCGCTTTAGCGGTCTCGGTGTAATTGTGCCCGGTTTTGGCAAACATGGAACAGGTGATGGTTAACTCGTATATTCGAAGCTGCTCAGAAAGTGACCCTCCGGCCTCGTCGAATTCGGGAAGTGGCGGCGCTTGAAAATCCGACACCCGTATCAGCCGCCGGGTGTTAAAATGTGCATGTGAGTAGCCACGTTCTACCATCGCGTGCAGTTCCCGAACGTTTCCAGGCCAGGGTTGTGCGGCAAGCCAGGAGTTCGCTTCGTGTGACAAGCCTGCCACCATACTGCTCTCATCGTCTGATGCGAGCTTGGTCACGTAATCCTGTGCAAGCTGTGGAATGTCTGCTCTCCGTTCGCGAAGGGGTGGAATGTGAATGACCGTATGAGCGATCCGATGATAGAAGTCCATTCTCAGGCGAGTGTTGTTGTCTATCAGCGACTCGAAAGGAATATTCGTTGCGGAGACGAGTCGGAACTCTGACTTTATTGTCCTATTGGAGCCGATTCGCTTGAACTCTTTCTCTTGTAGGACGTCAAGAAGAGCAATCTGAGTTTGTTGCGGAAGCGTATCAATCTCATCCAGAAAGAGCGTGCCACCGTTAGCCTCTTCGATGAGACCAGTTCGAGAATCACTTGCTCCAGTAAATGATCCTTTCATGTGACCGAAAAGTTCGCTCATAATCAGATCGTGGGAAGCAAAGCTGGGCTGCATGCGAACAAAAGGCCGGTTGCATCTTTTGCTTGCTTTGTGAATAGCGTGGGCAATAAGGCCCTTACCAACTCCTGTCTCACCACAAAGGAGCACTGGCTGAGGCGTTGCAGCGGCAAAGGCAACCTGCTCCAGGACTTTAACCATCTTTTCGCTCTGCGTCGTAAGTCCGAGGGCGGCAATTCGCGAGAGCTGCTCGCTATCGTTCCGCTTAGTCGCGCGCATCAATCGTGCCACGTTTAATCCGTCATCAATCAGTGCGGCAAGATGATCGAAGTTTACCGGTTTAGGCACAAAGCTCGCCGCTCCGGCGTTGATGGAACGGATTCCCCATTCGGCGTCACCATGTCCGGTTAGAACGATGAGTCGCGCACAATCGGTAACTTCAAACAGTTTCGGGATCAGCGACAACCCGCATTCGGGGCCGCCGTTCAGGCCAAGGTCAAGAACGATCACTTCCGGCCTGATTTGATTGGCAACCTGAACAGCTTGTGTTTCGTTGCTCGCTGAACGGCATTCGAACGCACAATTTCGCTGCACCGCTGAGCGAATGAGTTGTCGTGTAAAGGTTTCCTCGTCGTCAATAAAGAGTACATGCGCTTTTTCGGTATCCATTTGATACATCTCCATGGATAGTCTGCGTTACTAAATTAGCGGCATCCTCTAAGCATTCTTAGAGCAACCGCCGTGCCAATTTTGAAAGCGGAAAAATAGAAAGGAAAACAGGGAGTTACTTCTACACTTCTTACCGAAAGTGGGGCGAGATACCCCGTATGGTAAAGGGCGAAGTGCCACGAATAGTGAGTAATTATATAGGAGGTTAAGAAATTTTTAAAGGGGGGAGTAATAGTGATATTAGATAGTTACAAAAACTGCACTAAGGAAAGCGTTCACGGCATCTTCGGCAGTCGGATGCGGTCCATACACCTCTTCATCTTCGCACGGAATATGATCCGTCGAATCTCCGACGTAATATTCGCCCGAGGTGAAGAGAGGCGAGATGGTGAAGGAGTGGCACCCGTCCGTAAATAGCAATTTCGTGCTCGAAAAGAGGCGCACGCAGCGCCACGAAAACCCGTCTCTCGTCAGGTGGAGAGACTTCACCAACCTTTGATCCCGATGGGTTACGCGTTCGTATGCGTTCTGTCCGCAAGACACCTCCAGAAGTCTGCCACGCCGCTGTCGATACTGGTGACAGAGACGAATACCGGAGACATCGTGTTTACCCATCGTGAACCGAGAACAGGACCGCTTGACGTTGTTCCCCGCTTTGTTCCGCTAGCCTCGTGCGACTTGCGAACGTGGGGTGGAGTGATGTCCTCGAAGGAACATTCCTCCAGTTTGAACAAGTGGCCTTCGACAGCGGTCAGCTTGCCGTTCAGGACGATGTACGATCCATCCGGGTAAAGCATCTCGACTGCGACGATACTGCCGATCATGTCCTTCATTGTCTACTCCTCTTGATAGAGAAATTGGATATCCCGAAGCCGGGTCGATGGTCTAACTGGCCATCCAACCGGCTTCGAAGATCCATTGGAGCTGGAAGTAACAACGAACTTCTTTCGCAACCTGTATAAAAACCTGTTGGCACTGGAGCGCTCTCGGTCGCCGAGACTCGGCCACCGAGGAGTGCTCGTCTTAACGCAATTGCGTCAGTTTCATCTTCCCCAAACAATTTTGTCCCTCGGAAATTCTCAAAGATACAAGTAATATTAATATTATGCGGAGGACTTACTACATTGGCGCTTATATTTGGTCCTTTGAGCTCGTAACTGAGGGATATCCCTTAGATTTCTCGTTGTTAATCGTTTTTGCCGCTATAAAATCCATGCTCCTCAAGCCAAGTCTCACCTTTGTATTGTAGTTCACCGAGTTGCTCCATTCCCACGAGTTCCAGTCGGGGGACGACTTCAAGGAATGCGCCGATCCAGATTTCCGGCGAGCGTTCATCGCTGTTGGTAATAAGAGAGAGGAAGTTTTCGATTGTGGCGGTGGTGTCAGAGCCGTTGGCCCTTGTTGGCTTCGTGCTGGAAGGAGACCCGTCTGCATCCCTTCTTTTACTTTTTCCGTTCTGATTGCTTGCAAAGCCATTCTCGACGCGTTGAGATAGACTATCGAGCGCGCCTAAAATGCGTTCTTCCACTCGAAAGAGAAGTGAATGAACAAGACGAGGCGCATTCTTGGGGTCATTTTGGTCGTATTCTCCTTCGACAATCTTTGAGAGTTCTTCCTTCATGGCAAATGCCAAATCGAGGTTGTCGCGAAGGACTTCAGCAAGATTCGTTCCACGAGCGCGACGTTCCGATTCGAGACGGTTTCTCTGATCAGCACGGATTCTGATTGTTGCCTGTACGAGAATCTCTTCTAGCCTCGCCACATCTTCTTGTTTCTCATTCACTATGTTCTCATTCATATAACACCTCGCTCATTTACTTTCTTCTTTACGGGAAGTAATTCAATTTGCTGTGCTGCGTTTTTTGGAATTTGCTTCTTTCTGGATTGCCTTGTTGTTTGAGAAACATCTCGTTCTGGTGCAAGGGAAGCTGTTGCAACCAACTTCTCTCCAGACTCCTTCGGTTGAGAAATCACGAACCAAGCTGTTTCCTTCCGAGTAAGCTTGTCGGATGGCGGTGGTGGGACTTTCGTTCTTTCGAGAAGTTCCGGAATCTTAAAGTAGGGGAGCTTTTCTCCCAGGATTGGCGGGAAACCGTTTCTTAGGATGATGCTCTTTTCTCGGGGAAGCCGAAAGCATTCGTCAGGAGTAAGAAGAGGTCGTCCGAGAGATTGTTTTGGTTTGGCTCCTTTTTTGTTGAGAAAGTCATCAAAGAACCCCGCTTTCTTTTCGCGCGTTTCATTCCCAAGGAGTTTCGAGAGATAGCTCGCAGTTTCCAGATTGTTCGGGGCAAAGGCAATCTTTACGTCACAGTTACTGGTGATCGATTCGTTTCTGCCATAAAGCTCAAAGAGTTGGGAGAAATCCTGGAACACAAACAGGCCGTAGATACCGTAGCCGCTTGCAAGAGAGAAATGCTTTTGGATTGTCGGTGTGTAGCCGAGATGCGCACATTCATCGAAAATTTGAAGTAGGGGATGTTTATAAGCGGGCAGCGGCTTTCCGTTTTCAAAGCTCAGATGCTCAGTGTTTCTAGTTCCGGCAAGAGTAAAGAATAGCCGGTGGAGCGGCTGGACACGTTCGAGATCGGCAACGGGTGTTGTGAGATAGAGACTGACCGGCTGTTCATGATTCATCAAATCAGTCAGGCAGAAATCACTGCCGGAGACGTTCTCAGCCATAATCGGATCGTCGAACGGTTCGAGGTAGCTTATTGCTGAACTTACGATGGAGCTTCGTTCCTTCTCAGACTTGCTCAGCATGTCCCGTGCAATATGCGCGACTGCGGGATGGGTAACGGTTGGTTTGTTGGCTTCCGAATCAACCCATTTACAGCGAAGCTCCGGATCGTGGGAAGCACGAAGCATCGCAAGGAGGGTGTCCTCAAGATCCCGGCTTGTAGTTGTAAGCAGTCGATAGCAGCCAGGGAGGGTCTTCTCGCTGCCTGCATACAATTGGTGAAGTATTGCTGCCTTTATCAATCTTGCCCCCATGATCCGCCAATGACGTTCGTTGTCTGTTCGCGAAACTGACGAGTCAGATGTGGTAAGAGTAAGTGCAATATTTTGAGCATCACGGACGTCGTGGGGGTAGGGCCGAATCTCAAGCAGGGGATTCCAGCGAGCAGCCGTTCCGTCGCTGCTTGTTGCATCGAACCTGAGACAAATCGAGTTAAAATGTTTCTTTCGCCATCCGGCAGTGAGCGCCCAAAGCTCGCCTTTGATGTCGTTAAACAGAATGCTGTGCTCCCAAGTCAAAGCTGTAGGGACTACTACCGTAACACCTTTGCCGCTTCGCGTCGGGCTTACTACGATAACGTGCCCCTCTCCGTCATAGCGAAGAAGCTCCGGTTTGCCGTTTCGCGTGATCGCTCCGACGACGATTCCCCGTTTGCTAAGAAGTCCTGAAGCTTTTATCTCCCGGTCTGTGGCCCAATGCGCTGATCCATAGTCGCCCTTCTGTTGGGTATCTTTAGGAAGGTACGGATGGAGTAATGCATACAGTGCTCCGGCAACTACAGTGGTCGTAAGGCTAAATATCCAAAGGAAGTTGATTAAGCCCGCAGTGAGTTGTGCTGCTACGAGGATGCCGGTTGCGATGGAAAATGTTCCGGTTCCAACGAGAATGATTTCTCGAATATGCTGTTTTTCCATTTTTGCCTCTTTCTTGTCTCTTTATGCTCCTCTTTCAGATTCTCTCTTGTTTCCTTGAGTCAGTTCCTCCTCTCGACTTAGCGGAACTGAAAATGCATTTGCGAAACGATCTCGATAGCCTATGAGCAAGCGTCTTGCTCTGTCCTCGTCCTGCAAGTGAATCTGCTTCCAGTCATTTTCCTTTACGATATCGATAAAGTGTCGAACCGGGTCGCGACGGTGTGTGGTAGCTCGGACTGCGGCTGACACGAAGTTGAGTGCATTCGCTTCTGTGGGTGCAATCCAACCTGCTTTGGTGGCCTGGGTGAAAAGAGACTCAAGGCGTGCGATGTGTCGGAGATCGTGAATCTGAATGTTTCCAAGGTCAGGACGCCGATGTTGTTCTTCGTGACGCTCTCGCGCCCTGAGCTGTTGGACGTCCTCTTCCCAATTATCTGAAAGGCCCAACCCCGCTTTTCTAAGTTTTTCAGCACGGGCGTGAAGTGCTTCGTTCCACTCCCTGCGAAAACCTTCTCGGGCGGGAATCACTTCGTCAAGCATGCCGGATTGCAGATAACGGACAACCTTGCGGTCGAACTCCTCATTTCCTTTCCAATCTCGTAAAGGAATTGCGGTAAGGGCGATAACGGTAGCGCCTCGCTCAAGGTGGTGATGGAATACCTTCTTTGCAGAAAAAAGAATTACATCTCCAACACGAATATCTTGGGATTTAATCTGGTTTTTTATAGTCCGGGAAACGGAGAGATGGATCTTTCCTTCGGGAGTATCAAGCAGAGCGAACTGTTCCTTGTGTATGTCACGGCTGAGGAGTTTCCCGAAAATTGTCTCCCCTTCGCGGAGACTTTTGCCTCGGATATTATGGTGTTCAACGTCGGTGTAGTAAAGTTGTTTTCCGTTTTGATTAAACTCTCGCGTAGAGAGCGTTACCTCATCTCCGGTTTGAACAATCCCTTCGCGTATCAGGTGAGCAATTCCTCGTGAAGCTCGGATGTGAGCAGAAATTCCGTCATGCTTTTTTATTACGAGATATTCCGGTCGCGAGTTTTCCTCCTGGACAACTATTTCGGTGACAGTTCCCGACAACGGGCCTCCAATTTCAATTTCCTGGAGCGGTGTTCCATCACGAGCGATTGTTGCTTGAGCACGAGCGCCTCGGCGATATTTTGACACATCCTTCTCTCGCTGGAGTCGTTCGATATCGTTCAGTGCGTAACCCCGGGCGTTGAGCAGATTCCGCCGCTTGGAAGCCTGCCGATTCCACTCTCTGGTAAACGTAGTTGGGGCTGCTGTGCTTAATCGAGTGAGTTCATCAGGGCTTTGGGTCAAGGCATACTTATCGAGTACAAAAGAGACGGCCCAGTGTTCAACGCGGCTCAACTCTGTAAATTGCATTCTTCTTTCGCCAAGCGAGAATTCTCTCGCGCTGAGAGTGATCACATCTCCGAGGGCTATTTCGGATCGGGTAACGGCCTCCTTAATCTTCTTGGACTGAAAAATAAGATGGAGCCTTCTGTCCGTCCCTTCAAGCAAAAGCTTTTCGCCGTCGTTAATCCCAAGGTCGATAATTCTTCCTGTAAGCTCTTCTCCGCGGCGAAGTTTGGTGTGAACAAGAGGTAGTTCATCGAATTCTCGAAGAGTTTCCTTTACCTGGAGCACTTTCCGCTGCCACTCTTCTGAAAAACCTTTGATTGATTGTCCGATGTGTTTGTGATGTTCCGTGCGTCCGTCCGCAAGAATCTCTTCACTGGATGTCCAGTCAAGGTAGCGCTTGATGGAGGTGTAGTAGATAGTGCGGACAACCCCGTCGACTTGCTTGTCGAATGACATACCGGAAAGAGCAATAACGTTTCCGACCTGAAGTTCGTCTTTGTTGATCTTTTCCTGGATATGGTCGGAGATTTTGAAATACCGAACCGTTCCGTCTGTTGAATCAAGTGCGAAATAGCGCCCGCCATTAATCGAGAGGTCAAGCACTCGTCCGATGATTTGCTCGCCTTTTGAGAGCGTTGTTGGAATCAAGCCCTCTGTGATCCAAGTTCTTGCGTTCTTTTCAAAGCTATCATCCAGTGCGATTCCCCGATTCTCCCACAGTGCCTGACGACGTTTGAGTTCTTTCGTGAGCCAGCTTTTCGGTCCCTCGACAGGAAGTCGCCCTAGATCTGCAAGGAGTCTATCGATCGGGATGAATCCGACCGCGGAAGTAGACAGAGTCGCCTCATCAAGGAATTTCAGCCAAGCTGGTTGGCGTTTTACTTCTTCGTCTATTTTCAGGCGTATTTGTTTGAGCTTCTCCTCCATCATGGCGAGTAGCGCCTGCCGGTCTGGAGCAGAGAGGTCGCTTCGTAATTGATAGCTCCCGTCGTCGTTTTGCTGGAGAATCTCCCAGCGTGTCCAAGTATTAGCTCGTGAAAGGACGTACTTCTTCTCCTTATCCTTGAGACTCTCTTCGCGAATATTTCCAGCTTCAGCGATAAGTTCCGCGATTCTCTCATCGGTCGGGCGAATCTCTGTGTGCGGAATTCTCTTTGCTTGAATTGAAACCGTTGTACCAACGCTTGGTGGCCAACCGAGCCCTACGTCACTCAGTTTGATAATTCTGCCGATTCCGTCTCGTATATCCGTAACGAGAATTTTTTGTTCTCCCGCGCAGTGAACTTCGCCGACCACCAGGCGATTCTCACTGCTCAATATGTTTTTGTTCCTTGCGACGGAATCGAGGGTCGCACCGTCACTTTCGGACTCGATGTAATCTCTCGGATTCCATTCCCAGGCTTTAGAGTCTGTTTCTGAGAAACGGAGAGTTTCGAGGCGAGTTTTCCAGTCCCGATCGCTGGCATCGAATTTTTTAGTGTGAAGCTCGGCGACTCTCTCCCGGACTGCCTGAACCCAGTCGTTCGCAAAACCGACCCGGGCGCTGTCATGCCGAGAATCGTTCCTATGCCTGAGAGTCGCCACCGCCTCGTAATCGAGAGGTAGGCACTTTTTCCAATCGCTGTGGATTTGAACCGCTGTGAACTCTCTTTCAATTATTTCACTTTTGTCATTAGCTGAGATCTCAGCGATTCGCCTTTCAAGTGTCACTACGTCATTTGCTTTGACCTTCCCCTCGCGTGCGCCTTTCGGCTGGTTGATGTGGTAGGTGACACCATCGGTCCCTTCAAGCAGCATGAATTGCTGATCACCAAATGGGTCGCGGATATTGGTTCCTGCAACTCGTCCGGTGAGAGTCTCTCCAATCTCAAGACGTTTTCGGACAATGCCGGATGCCTTGAGCGTTCGGACAAATTCCCAACCAGGAACATGTTCGTTTATAAGCTGCTGTCTGAGAGAGAGTCTCTTGAGAGTCTCGGCAAGATTAGGAGAAAGTCGCCATGAAGTCGCCGAGGTGTTCTCAGCAAGTCCCAACTCGGAAAGGAACGCAAGGCGGACTCGCTCCTGTTCACGGGTTTTGTTTTGCCGCCAGTTTGAAGACTCTCTTTCGGGAAAGCGGATTGTCAGATTTGAATCTGCTTTCCAGAGAAGCGCTCTATCTATATCAGTGAGCCTCTCCGAATGTAGTTCCTTATCACGCCGTTCGAGAATCTCTGGATAGAGTCTCGGGCCAAGCTTTTTGGTGACCAGTTCACGACTTCGAGTCCGAAGGATTTCACCCAGATATTCCTCAATGTCGAGCGCTTTACGGGCTGTATCAACTCCGCGGAGAGCGACGTGCACGTGGTGATTGTCGGTGTTCTTGTGGAGAATCGCTACCCACTCGGTTCCTCGCGAAAGGTCCCGTTCCATTTGTGCCATCAGTTCGCGAGTGTGTTCTTTAAGATCGAGCCTCTCGGAATATTCCGGGGAGATGATAATTTTGTGCAGTTTTTCATCCCCTGCGGCTTCCCACTCGGCGAGAGTCTTTGTGATGTTCACGCCATCGTTGGTTTTTGAGAAACCGTCTCCGAATCGACTCTTGTCCCGTTCCAGGTAACGTCCGTGTGCAGGCCACGCGCCGCGAGACTTGTTGTAAGACTGCTTTACCTTGATAACGACTCTCTGCGAACGAGGAGAAAAGCGGTCAAACATCTGTTGAGAGTCGCTTGCGACTCTCAGTGACCGCTGCGACCATTTCCGAATCTTACCCAACTTGATGATAGGTTTCTTGATTCTTCGCATCTGTTTCATAAGAGAGTCTCCTCAGCAGTTGAGATAGGCGTGAACAAAGGGGAGGCCACAGAAGTCGCTTTCGGTGAGAACCGGTTCAACTACGCCGAGAATCTTCGTAACCGGACCGAAGTAACGGCTGTCCAGACTGCCGCTTAGGTGGTTGGACAGAAGCCAGAATTCACCTGGGCGTAGGACGTGGATTCCAGTTTGGTGTGGAACTGACAGCCCTAACGGATCAATCAATAAAATCTGAGTATTCGGAACAGACTCTCCGTTAATCGACAGACCGCTACCGCGAATCTCAACCGAGTCGCCAGCGATGGCCGCAACGTATTTCATCACCGGGCGTATCCCGCCGATGCATCGTCCCGAGGCGATATAGCCGCGTGAGCGCACGAAGGTGGCATACGGCTCGGGGATGCATGCCCCCACGATCGAACCTCGGTTTGGTGTCTTTGCAGTGATGCGGTAGACGCCAACCGGCATACTTTCACTCCTGTTGAAGATGAAATGCGTCGGGACGATTCGGAAAGTCGCAACAGCGACGATCAGGTACATCACAAGCGAAACCACAATCGGTCGAATTTGAATTTTCTTTTGGTATGAACTTTGCTCTGTCATAGAGTAACAATCCTCGGACTCTCATGTAGCGAGAATCGTACCAACGCGAGTCTCACGTGATTGTGTGAAAATTCAAATGGTTAGTGTTCAGGACGTTTTCCATTCGCGGGCGAGATGCCTCACAGTAAACGGGGCGAGTCGCCACAGAAACATAGGTGACTGGTCGCAAAGAGAATTGAATTAAGACAACAAAATAAAAATGTGCTAACTACATCGTGCTATGCCGCGAAAAAAAGAAAGGAAAGAAATTGTCGCAATTGAACGGATTGAGAGTTGTATCTACGAGATACGAGATCATCGAGTAATGCTTGATTCAGATCTCGCGAGCGTCTACGGAGTTGAAACGAAGCAACTTTTAAGGGCCTTCAAACGCAACATAGATCGGTTCCCTCAAGACTTCGCATTTCTCCTGTCAAATCAAGAACTTACAATCTTGAGGTGCCAATTTGGTACCTCAAGTTCGTGGGGCGGTCGGCGTACTCTCCCTTATGTATTTACTGAACATGGAGCCATTATGGCTGCGACGGTGCTCAATTCGCCTGTGGCGATCGAGATGAGCATTCACGTCGTGCGTGCCTTTGTTAAAGCCCGTCGTTTTATCGAACAGCACAAAGACCTCGCACATGAGTTGAAAGCGCTGAAGCGAACACTGAGCGTGAAGTTTAGTGAATACGACAACCAGTTTCGAATTGTGTTTGAAGCGATCAACCAACTCATTGCGCCGCTTGAAGAACGAAAAGGTCGGCGGATCGGCTTTAAGCACGACTGAACTGAGACTCGGAAACCTGCGCTCGCGATGCTCAAACGACTCTACCCAGCCCAAACCGAGAGTCTCTACGGAGACTCTCCTTCAACAAGCGACTACAACTTGAGACTCGCACTTTCACGTTTGAAAACAACAACTTACTTTTCCAAAGAGTCGCCAGTTATCTTGCCATAAAAAACGGTAAGCGGTCCGTGAAAAACAATCGGAAATAGCCTCAAGCGCCTCCCTGCTCAAATCGGAAAATGAAAAAAGAAAAGAAAGAAACGAGAGACAGCATGCATTCTCGTTTCCTTCCCGAGCCGCTACGTCACGCATCGAGCAATGCCAGCGTGATCAGTGCGGCTGTTCTCCGAATCGCACTGAGAGAGTGACTTACCGCTTCCTTATTGCCATTCCACAACTGAATATAATCACTCGAAGCGTTCCCGGTATGAAGCCCGATTGATTTACTCACGACATAGGCCACAGCTTCCGCCTCGGTTTCTGCCTGGCGCTTCGAGAGTTCGTGTCGCATTTCTCTTTTATGAATCAACTCGTGCGCAATTTCATGAGAGAGCACATGAAATTCAAGAGCGGGAAGTAGATCGCTTCTCAAAAGAATCTCTCCGCACCGTGAAACTCCTTCGGCTCGAAGGTTGTCCTTGTAGCCGAGGGTAATCCCCTGGTCAGAAGCGAATCGCTTGAGCCTCTCTAAGTACACCCCCGGTTCTCCGGCTACGTCAGAGAGTTTAGGGAGTTCTTTGCCGTCTGTTTGGCTTACATCAAATACACAGACAGGTCGAAAAATGAGAGTCTCTTCCGATTCTCTATTTCCTTCCTTCGGCGAGTCTGTAGCGGTTCTGTTTTCCTCTCCGACTCTAGTTTTCATCGGAGCCCAGATTCGTATAGCCTTTTCATCCTTTTTTACCTGCCGACCGAGTCGCTTCCAACTGGCATAGCCCATAACCCGACTCGCATCAGGTTTTTGAATCAGAATTAAAAGAAGATTCCTGAAGCTGTAACGGGGAAAACGTGACATCACTTCCAAGTAGCGAATCATTTCGTCACTCTTCCCGTTTTCAAGCGACTGGCAGAGAGTCGCTAGCGCCTCTTCGGTCAGTTCTTTCAATTTACTCTGTTGGGATTGTGTCTTTATATAGAGAGTTGTTGTTTCCATCATCGCACCTCGTCAGAATTACGGTCAAAAAAGGTATTCCGCGCGATCATTTCACTATCGCTAAACGAAAAATGCTCGTCGTCGCTGATAATGATGTGGTCGAGTACGTTGATCCGGAGAGTCTTTCCGATTTCACAAAGGACTTTCGTTATTCGCTGGTCTTCCTCGCTCGGTTTTGCATCTCCCGAAGGGTGATTATGACTGACGATGATACTCGATGCGCCGACTATCAAAGCCCGTTGAAAAATCCCGGTGACATCTACCGGACACGATTGCTTTCCGCCGATTGCGATAATCGAATAACTCGCGATTCGGTTTGTTACATCGAGAAAAAGAACAATAAAATGCTCTCTTGAGTTATCTACTAGGAGTCGCCGAAGGAAACTCGTTACCGCTTCCGAGTCTCTAAAACTGGGACTCCTTCGTTTCGGTCCACGATATTTAACAATCACTTCCCGGATGAAGTCGCTTTCTTGTTTTTCAATTTCGATTCGCATCGTATTACCCCCAACGTTTCTGGTTAATAAAGAGAGTCTTGCCTACGGCAAATTTTTTTCGTCGTCCCTCTCACTCTTCAGTGGAGGGCGATGAAAAAAATTAAAAATGCGAACGGTGCGGTGGTTGGCAGGGGGTTGAGCCGAAGGCAAAACGGATGACAACTAAACTTGGGGGTGTAGAGGTGATGGTGGTGGGGTTTAGTTGGCGGCCGTTTTGGGGTGGGGTCCTGGGCCAACCGCCGTGCCGTTCACCTCAGCGGGGTGAGCAAGAGCGCAGCGATGCGTGGGTGGGGAGGTTGGGGAACGTCTCTATGAGGACTTAGTGGCTCTCAAGTAAATGGCTTTTATGGCAGCGCATCAGGGTTCTGGATAAAACGAAAATAACTAAACTTCTGTTCCGTGTTCCACGGAGTGACGTGTGTTTCGTCCACTTGTTCAATCAGTCGAAATCCCGTGCCGAGTTTGGCGCAAATCGAAGGTGCATCGTAGCGTGCTACATCGAGGCCGCTGCACTTCAGTGGCCCATCAATTGCGAACGTCGCGATGATGACGTTGCCCTCTAGAGCAAGTGTTTGTTTCAACGTCTGGAGGTATTTTCGGCGGTCGTCTTTCTCCGTCAAAAAATGGAAAACGGCGCGGTCATGCCAGAGGTTGAAGCGATGTTCTGGGTTAAAGTCAGTGACATCGGTTTCGAACCATTCAATGTGGTGAGCCTTTGCGCCCAAGCGCTTTCTCGCATGTCCAAGCGCAGTCGCAGAGATGTCCAGCACCGCCAGCTTCGTGAATCCTGCTTCAAGCAAGAAATCTACCAGTACCGAAGCGCCGCCGCCCACGTCAATGATGCTCTCATCCTTGCCGATTCTCGTTGCCTCAATGAGCTGAAGGGAGATTGCGGGCCAGGTTTGAAACCAACTCACCTTATCGGGCGCTTTGGTCTGATAAAATTGATTCCAATGCTCCTTGCGATTCATCTCATCCTCTGTTGCTCGTGAGTGTAAAGTAGGACTTTTATCCAGATTAGGGCAAATGTTACTAAATTTCGGGGGCAAACCAGCACTAAAATCTTCTGGAATGGTGCATTCAAGCATTCGGTGATAACGTCCGAAAAAGAAAGTGGTCGACAGAATTATTTTTTACTTGGGGGGTCGTGAATCGTTTATCGGGATTTCTGGTTTTTTTTCTTTGGGTCTTTGCGCTTGGCCACTGTTTAGCCGAGACAGTCGATGCTCATCCCGAGATGCCTGTTTCAGATCACCACCACCATCACCATGGTGAAGACTCAACCGATCCTGTTTCTCACTCTGATGGGGAACACGGAGATGCTTGCGAAATTGCCGCTTGTAAGCCGGAGTATTCTTCGGTTTTAAGGCAGTTCGAACGTTTACATGAGAGCATCCCGTCGCTGCTGATGGTAACGATTGCCGACTTAAGTGTAATGAGTTTGAGCCAGCGTTTTTTAAAACCGCGCTTGGAACAAACTGAATCATCTGTCGTTTCTTCTCTCACCCGTACTCTATCCCTTGCTCCTAACGCTCCTCCTGTAACCCTTTAATTTCAGCGAGTCACCGACTCGATTTGCTCGGTTGGCTTCGATTTTAACGCCTCGCATTTGTTTGCGACGCTCATGGGGGAAACATATGCAGATAAAACTATTGTCATCCGTTGTAGGTCTCAGCTTAGTTGCTTCACTAGCTGTTATTTCCATCACTCAGTTAGCGGTTGCGGAATCGGTTGAGGTCTCGCTTGACGAGGTCTTGGCGCAAGCTCTGTCTGAGAGTCCGCTTGTAAAGAGCATTGATGCGAAACTTCAGGCTGGGATTTCTGAAGCATTATCCACGCGGCTTTGGAAAAACGCTGAACTCTCTTCATCGGTAAGTATTCCAGTTTCATATCCGGATGAAAAGGGAAGCTCGGAAGTTGAGGTGAGTCTCGCACAACCATTTCGACTCACAAATCTTGGACTTCGTTCTGCGCTTTCAGAGCTGATATCAAAGGCTTCGCATGCAGAACAGAAAAGAGAACTGCTTGAGTTGACTGAGCGCATCCGACTTTCCTATGCGCGTCTTTGGGCTTTAGACCAGAAGAGAGAGTTTCTTCAGCACGCAGAGAAACGCGCTAGGAAAGTGCAGGAGAAACTCAACAAAAGTGCTTCCCAAGGATTGTATAGCACTGGCGAGAGAGATCTCTTTGTAGCGGAAGTCGCAAAACTTGCCGCTGAACGTCGAGGTGCCGAAGCAGAGATGAGTAAGGGTGTAGCAGAGCTTGTGTCACTTACAAATATGTCACTTCGAGGAAAGGGACTTATCCGCCCGTTTCTTAGCGAGATGCCATCCGAAGCGGAAGTTTACAACAGTAGCCTCGAAAAAGGTCTTCCCGTGCAAGAGCGTTTTAAACTTTTAAAAGCTGTTGCAGAGCATCAACTAAGAGTTGCTAAACGGGATACATTTCCGGAACTTACCCCCCAGCTTGTTTATAAGCACTCAGACGATGAAAAAGAGTTCATCGGCATTGGGATTAGTTTCCCGCTACCAACCAGTGACCGAAATCAAGCAGAGCGGATGAAACGAAACGCTGAACTGAGAGCAGCCGATGCTCAAGAGCGATTCTTTAGTGGAGATAATTTTCGTGAAGAACTCAAGCTGCTTATCGAAAGTTACCGCGCATCTCGTGAGCAGGCCCATGCCTATGAGACAGAAATAGTTCCAGCTTTAAAAAACGCCGTTACAAACTTTGAAAATCTCCTCGATGCCGGACAAGGCAGTGTTCTTCAGGTTTGGCAAACACAGAGTGAGCTTTCTGATGCACAGTCACGGGCGCTTGAACTATGGGTAAAGGCGATATCGGAGCGGTCGGAGCTTTCAATACTCGTTGGTAGAGAAATTTAAAAGGAGAAAACATGAAACAGGTTACGTTGATTTTACTTACGATTGTTTTTTTTGGTCTTTTATCTAATGTGGTTTTCGCAGAAGGAGGCCACGAGCATGGCCATGATGAACACGAAGAAGAGCCTGCTAAAGGCCCGAAGGGGGGAAAGCTACTTGCTACGGACGATTTTGCGATTGAAGTCACGATATTTGAACGAGGTGTCCCGCCTCAATTTAGGCTGTTTGCTTATGACCATGAAAAACCGGTAAAGCCTCAAGAGGTGAAAGCAAAAATTGAACTTAAGCGCTTTGGAGACCGCTCGGACACTTTTACGTTTTCACCAGAAGATGGCTATCTCACTGCCTCTCAGTCTGTTGAAGAACCACATTCTTTTGACGTAACTCTTAGCGCCGAATACAAAGGAAAAAATTATTCCTGGGAGTTTGACTCGTTTGAAGGGCGCACCGAGCTTTCTGAAAGTGCAATTAGAGCTGCAAAACTTGCAATCGATGTTGCTGGTCCTAAACGCATTGAGCGCCGAATTGAAGTGTACGGGAAACTAATGCCGCGTGAGGACAAAGTCGCTCATATTATTCCACGTTTTCCTGGAGTGCTTCGTGAGATTAAGAAAGGACTGGGCGATTCCGTTGAGAAGGGTGAAGTACTTGCGGTAGTGGAGAGTAATCAATCGCTTCAGCCCTATGAGATTCGTTCGCAGATAGCTGGTGTCGTGATTGAGCGTCACGCGACACTTGGAGAGTTTGTATCCGATTCGCGAGATTGTTTCGTCGTTGCCGACTTGTCACAGCTTTGGGCTGATTTTCAGATATACCGAGATGACTTCCAGCAAGCAAGCGTCGGCCAAAAGATTCGGGTGATTATCGGAGATAATCTTTCACCTGTTGACACCGCACTGTCCTACATCTCACCGCTTACTGATGAGGCGACGCAATCAAAAGTCATTCGAGCAGTAGTGCCAAATCAAAATCTTACTCTACGGCCCGGACTATTTGTCACAGGCGAACTTACCGTTCAATCGAATGAAGTGTCCGTTGCAGTCAAGCGTTCCGCGCTTCAAACTTTTAGAGATTGGGATGTTGTGTTTCTCACTAATGGCCATGTCTTTCAGGCGATGCCGGTTGAGCTCGGGCAAGTAGACGATGAACATGCCGAGGTAATCTCAGGAATTTCAGCGGGGGAACAGTATGTGAGTGAAAATAGCTTTATTGTTAAAGCTGACATTGAAAAATCAGGCGCATCACACGATCACTAAGGAGAATAGCATATGTTTGAAAAAATTATTCATTTCGCCATTAGGCAAAGATGGTTTGTGCTCCTCACCACAGTGATTATTGCGGTAGTGGGCGCATATAATTATAGCCGTCTGCCAATAGATGCGGTGCCTGATATCACGAATGTGCAGGTGCAGGTCAACAGCGAAGCCGCTGGCTTTACTCCGCTTGAAGTAGAGCAGCGGATCACATTTCCTGTTGAGACGGCTCTTGCAGGGCTACCGTTTCTTGACTATACACGTTCTCTTTCTCGTTACGGTCTTTCCCAAGTTACCGTTGTCTTCCAAGACGGCACCGACATTTATTTTGCAAGGCAGCTTATCAGCGAGCGACTTCAAGAAGTTCGAGAAAAGCTTCCCCCTGGCGTTGTCCCTTCAATGGGGCCGATCGCAACGGGCCTTGGAGAGATATTTATGTACACCGTTGAGAACGCGCCAGGCGTTACAAACGAAGTTTCTCCGATTGAATTGAGGACCCTTCAGGATTGGGTTGTAAAACCTCAGTTGAGAAATATCCCAGGTGTGGTTGAGGTAAACACTATCGGCGGTTACGAGAAGCAAGTTCACGTAACACCAAAGCTTGACCGAATGCTTGCTTTTGGACTTACGCTCGATGACTTAATCGAAGTCCTTTCAGAGAACAACGCAAGCGTCGGCGCCGGTTATATCGAAAGAAATGGAGAGCAGTATCTTATTCGCGCTCCAGGACAGGTCCAGTCTCTTAAAGATATCCGTGGCCTCGTTGTTTCAGCTCGCGAAGGAATTCCAATCTTTCTTCATGACATCGCTGATGTTGAGCTTGGAAAGGAGCTTAGAACTGGGGCTGCGACTGAAAACGGCGAAGAAGTTGTCTTGGGCACCGTGTTTATGCTGATGGGTGAAAACAGCCGAACCGTATCACGCCGAGTTGCAGACAAGATGGAAGAAGTGAATCGATCGTTACCCCAAGGGGTTATCGCAAAGACAATCTATGATCGCACAACTTTGGTAGATAAGACCATCAGCACAGTAAAGACGAATCTTCTCGAAGGAGCGATTCTTGTCATCGTTGTGCTTTTTCTTTTTCTTGGGAATATGAGGGCTGCGCTGATCACCGCTTTTGTTATACCGCTCTCGATGCTCTTTACCATTACCGGCATGGTTCAAACTCGTGTTAGTGCAAACTTGATGAGCCTCGGTGCTCTTGATTTCGGTCTGATCGTTGATGCGGCCGTAGTTATCGTTGAAAATTGTATTCGCGCCTTAGCCCACGAGCAGGAAAAGGCGCATTCGGTGTTATCAAGAAAGGAGCGCTTTAAAGTTGTCTATCAGGCAACGGCGGAAGTTGTTCGTCCAAGTTTTTTTGGAGCACTGATTATCATGATCGTTTATCTGCCTATCCTTGCCTTAAGCGGGGTTGAGGGAAAGATGTTTCACCCGATGGCCTATACCGTGATCATGGCACTCATCGGTTCTGTCATCTTTGCTCTCACCTTTGTCCCCGCTGCGGTAGCACTTTTTGTCACTGGCGAAGTGAAAGAGGGTCGGGGGTTTGTATTCTCTCGAGTGAAAAGGTTTTATGAACGTTCACTCCTTCGAGCACTGGAATACCCACTTGCAACAGTGGGCGGTGCTATTGCCCTCTTTGTGATTAGTCTGTTTATCGGCACACGCTTGGGGACAGAATTTATTCCAAGTCTCGATGAGGGAGATATCGCCCTTCATGCACTAAGAATTCCGGGAACGAGTCTTTCGCAAGCGATTGATATGCAGAGCGCGCTGGAAGCGAGAATTCGGGAGTTTCCGGAAGTTTCTCACACTTTTACAAAAATTGGCACAGCAGAGATCGCTACTGATCCGATGCCACCAAGCGTTGCTGACGGGTTTGTTATTATGAAACCACGTCACGAATGGCCCGATCCCGACAAATCCAAGGTGGACTTGGTAAGTGAAATCGAAGAAGCTGTCGCAGACATTCCTGGAAACAACTACGAGTTTACTCAACCCATTCAGATGCGTTTTAATGAATTGATTGCCGGAGTAAGAAGTGACGTCGCAGTAAAAGTATTTGGCGACGATATGGAGGAATTGCTTGCTACTGGGAATAAGATTTCTGAAGTCCTTGAAGGTATTCGGGGCGCAGAAGATGTAAAGGTTGAGCAGGTAACCGGTCTTCCCATGCTGAGTATCGAAATCAATAGAGACAAACTCTCTAGGTACGGAGTAAACCTGTCAAGCGTTCAGAGAGTTATTGAGACAGCTTTTGGGGGCTCTACCGCGGGGGAGCTCTTTGAAGGAGACAGGCGTTTCCAAATTATTGTCAGGCTACCGGAAAAAATCCGCTCTAACTTGGACCGGTTAAGCGCTCTTCCGATTCCTCTCCCTGAAGAGAGTTCAAAAGAAAGCTCAGTCCGAAAAGTCTCCCTTCGACCAGAGGATTCGGCAAAGCGGGCCTTTATTCCCCTTTCAAGTGTTGCAGAAGTGCGAATAGTAAGGGGTCCGAATCAGATTAGCCGCGAAAACGGAAAGCGCCGTGTGGTGGTAACTTCAAACGTGCGCGGCCGAGACCTCGGTGGTTTTGTCGAGGAGGCAGAGGTAAAAATCCGAAAGGAAGTATCGATTCCCGCTGGATACTGGACAACCTGGGGTGGACAGTTTGAGCAATTGATCTCTGCCAAGAAGCGTCTATCGATCGTTGTCCCTTTAGCGTTGGGTCTTATCCTCCTTCTCCTTTTTACTACCTTTGGAAGTCTCAAGTATGCACTGATTGTCTTTAGTGGTGTGCCGCTTGCTTTGAGTGGTGGCATCTTCTCCCTTTGGGTCACAGGAATTGCTTTTTCAGTGTCCGCAGCGGTGGGCTTTATCGCGCTTTCAGGAGTTGCGGTCCTTAATGGGCTTGTCATGCTCTCGTTTATTAAAAAGCTTCGCGAAGATGGCATGCCGTTTATGGATGCTATTACCGTAGGCTCGATGACAAGATTGAGGCCGGTCTTAATGACGGCACTCGTTGCATCGCTGGGCTTTGTGCCAATGGCGCTTGCTACGGGGCCAGGGGCTGAAGTACAGCGCCCGCTTGCAACCGTTGTGATCGGTGGAATTATTACCTCCACTCTGCTCACGCTTCTTGTTCTTCCCTGCCTATACAAAGTATTTGCTGCGTCGGAACCAGCGAAACGGGCAGTCGATGATGATGAATAAATAACTCCGGAGACACCATGAACGGGCAAATGAAATTATTGGCCATATTCTTCCTCACTATCCTGATGTTAGGTTGTGGGTCGCACGGCCACGAAAAAGTTGAGAAGGAATATCAACTCACGGCGCGTGGCCAAAAAGTAATTTCGTTTAAAGCAGACCATCCAGTGAGGGTAAGTTTTTCGACGATGATGTCTACCGAGGAGCGGGCAAGATGTGTCAATAAATGCGTCAGGATGCTTTATTTAAAAAAGGGCGGAGATGGCGAAGCGGTATCGTCTCCGACCAGCGCATGGCTTGAAATAAAACCCGAAAGTGCTCAGACAGAGGTGACACTTCAAAACATGGAAGTATTTCCAATTAAGGTTAAGGTTACCCGGGTCAATTTGTAGAGGTACTTTGGTTGGCGACAATAGCTCTTAAAATATACGGGATGGATTGTGCTGATGAGGTCACAATACTGAGAAGAGAGCTTTCCCAGTTAGCAAATATCCAAGACATAAAATTCGATATTCTTAACGGCCGCATCCTGGTTACTCACGAGTCTATCAACATTAATCCAGACGTCGTCATTGCGACGGTAAATCGCATCGGCATGCGAGCTGAGATTTATGCTGAGGGTCGTGCGTTTGTAAATCACGGTTCGCTTTGGCAACGTTGGGGAAGAACAGCTCTTACCGCACTGAGCGGAAGTTTTCTTATTATTGGCCTTGGTATTCATTTCAGCATCGTCGGGGTTGAAGCCGTTGCTGCTGAGGGTCACAGCACGATTCCGATTGTAGTGCGCCTCTTCTATTTTGTTTCTACCGTTACCGGTGTTTGGCTTGTAGCACCGAAGGCGTGGTATTCGCTCCGACGAGCTCGACCGGATATGAATTTGCTGATGATCATTGCTGTCATTGGTGCTCTCGTCATTGGCCAATGGCTTGAGGCTTCCAGCGTAGCTTTTCTCTTTGCCGTATCGCTTGCACTTGAATCATGGAGCGTTAGTCGTGCCAAACGAGCAGTAGCGGCTTTAATGGAGCTTGCTCCCGTTGAGGCAAGGATCATCGACGATAACTCCAACGAGTTAATGGTCGAGGCTGCTTTCGTGAGTGTAGGGACTCGAATCATCGTGAAACCAGGTGAGAGAATTCCACTTGATGGAAGAATTATTTCCGGTGAGACGTCGGTAAATCAGGCTCCCATCACAGGTGAGTCGATGCCGATAGAGCGAGAAAGAGGAGATACCGTTCTTGCAGGCTCAATTAACGAAGAAGGGGCTATCGAAGTTGAAACAACTAAAAATGCTTCTGAGAGTACAATCTCAAAAATCATTAAGATTGTAGAAGAGGCGCAAGCGAAGCGCTCCCCAAGTGAGCAATGGGTGGAGAAGTTTGCGATGTATTATACTCCCTCGGTGATGGTCCTTGCGATTTTAGTAGCGCTCTTTCCGCCGCTTGTTCTTGGCGGGCAGTGGATGCCTTGGTTTTACCAAGCGCTAGTCCTACTTGTAATTGCCTGTCCATGTGCCCTTGTCATATCTACGCCTGTAAGCATCGTGTCATCGCTTGTTGCTGCTGCAAGAAATGGAGTGCTCATTAAAGGTGGGAAATATGTCGAACTGCCCGCTCAAATTCGACTCATAGCTATGGACAAAACAGGAACACTTACCGAAGGGCGACCGGAGGTAGAGAAGCTCCTTCCGTTATCGGGACATAACGATGAGGAGCTGCTTACTATTGCCGCTGCGATTGAGATGCGCTCCGAGCATCCACTTGCACAAGCGATCGTTCGTTACGCAAAAGAAAAGGGCATCTCGCCGAAACCGGTCGAGGATTATCAAGCCTTGAAAGGCAGGGGGGCAACCGCTACGCTGAATGGACGAAATGTATGGGTGGGTTCTCACCGCTACCTTGAAGAACGGAGTGAAGAGACAGTAACGATGCATGATAAGTTAGAACAGCTTTCCTCTGGAGGACGAAGTGTAGTGGTTATCGGTGAAGAAGGGCACGTTTGTGGGTTTATTGCTCTTGCAGACAAAGTTCGCGCTAATGCGCGCCAAACTATAGCAATGCTTAAGCATGTGGGGGTCGAGAAAGTCGTTTTATTAAGCGGAGACAATGTTGCCACTGCCAAACTGATCGGCGCGCAGGCCGGTATTGATGAAGTCCGAGCGGAGCTTCTTCCAGAAGATAAAGTACGCATTATCGAAGAATTGTTGGGAGACTATGAAAAAGTCGCCATGGTTGGAGATGGAATTAATGATGCCCCAGCTCTTGGCCGTTCTAGCCTGGGCATCGCCATGGGACATGGCGGGACGGACGTCGCCTTAGAATCCGCTGACATTGCGCTGATGAATGATGATCTGTCACGCCTTCCGTGGCTTGTTTCTCATTCGAAAAGAACATTGAGCACTATTCGCCAGAATATTTTGGTCTCGCTTGGTGTAAAAGCGGTATTTGTTTTACTTGCAATAACGGGCACAGCGTCACTATGGACAGCCATTGCGGCTGACATGGGTGTATCGCTTCTCGTTGTTGGAAACGCACTTCGACTCATTCGGGAACAAAAAGAAGGATGAGCTGGTCGATAAACTATGGGAAAACGTAAGACCAATGAACGAAGAAAGGGGACGCGGCGGAGTTCTAAAGGTAAACTTTATCTGTGGTTAATGCTCTTTCTCTTTGTTGGTATCACTTCTGCACAGACCTATTTCTATGTACGCAAGTTGGACCAACGAAATATTCTCTTAAGAGTCGATCCGACGCAGGCTTGTATGTCGGGTGATGCGTATACCCCTTCGAAACTACTTTCCGTAAATATTGAAGGTAACACATACTATTACTGCAACGAGGAATCTTCGTCACGTTTTACCGAAGATGCCTCTGTTCGTTACAGTATCGACCCAATCAGCAAGAAGCAGGTTAACAAAGCGACGGCAATCATCGGACGGACACGACGAGGAAAGCTATACTATTTTGAGTCAGAGGAGCATTTGGCCGAGTTTAGAAGCCCATAACGATGTAGCCTGAAGTTCGATAAAACTTGATTCGATATGAAATCTCAAGAGCTTAGTGAAAGATAGTTACTGTTAAGGAGAAAAACAATATGAAAACGCTTATATGGTCATTTGGTCTTACGCTCTTGGCGATGTTACCTGTCGCCCATGCTCAAAATGTCGATGATCGTCGTTTTGTGTGCATGATGCAAGATTCATTGCAGGTGAAACCTGGAGTTCCAATTGAGGTCAATGGAAAGACCTACTATGGTTGTTGTCCGATGTGTGCAGAGAAGATGAAGACTGAACCACTACGTTACACTCAAGCAAAAGACCCAATAAGCAAAATTACGGTAGACAAAGCCGATGCAGCGATATTCGCATACCAAGGAGTCGCCTATTACTTTGAGTCAGTTGTCAATCGAAACAAATTTGCGGCCGGTCCCTCGCAATATATCGAGACACGCGGAACTGGAAATGAGGGAAAACAGAATGACGCAAAAAGGAATGAAGTCAAAACTTCGCAGTAAGTATACTCCTTTTTGGGTTTGGGCTTTAAAGCTAGTTTATCAGAACTGGTCGACCACGTTTTTAACTACTTGACCATTATAGGTCGCAGCACCCTCTCGATATGCTCGGTGCCAACGATTGGTAGCGGAGTCTCTTTGAATTTCAAAATCCGTATTTCGCCAATTGAGAGTTACCTCTTGGCCGTTGACTCTCCCCGATAGATTGAACCCGCCGGACATATCGGACTGAAGCGAATAAATATGAACTTTGTTCATCTTGTCTTCCCTTCCAATATAGGCGATGACATTTTCGATACCGACACGGGTCTGATAGGCGTCTTTTTCGTTACCAAGAATCACTCCTCTCTGTGGCTGGTAGACGATAATTTGTTCTCCATTCACATCGCCACGAAAAGTTGGTTCGAGCTTATTTTCTTTTGCTTCAACCACGACCTGGTTCAGTGTTTTTGATATTCCCCGTTCCTTGAGGAGCGATTCAATTCTTTGAGGAACATCCGTACGGGAAACGATACTTCCTTCAATTAGCAGTTCGCCGGTCTGCGGATTAAAACTAAACTCTAGCTTATCACGAAGACTCTTTTTGGCAGATGCATGTTCACGCGTATCGTAAACGAAAATCGCTCCCGAAAGCCGTCCATCATCTAATACAATGTTTCCACTGTTATCACTTCTGAAACCAAGATTCATTCTGGGCGGTATATTTAAAGCATTTTGAATTTTTTCGCAGAGCTCGTCGCCACGTTTCTCAGAAATTACATCCTCGCCTTGAGCATTCACTTGATAGAATCTTCCAAGGTCATTACGGTCTTCCCGCGTAAGCTTCTGTTGAAAACCATTCACTAATGACTGTCGGTCACGAATCCGAGACTCAACCGTTTCTTGGAATCTACCTGGAACAACGATCTGATCATCAACTTTCAATGTTCCACTCGAAATATGAAATTCAAATGGCAGGGTCGGGCGATTCTCGCCAAGTTCTACAAAACCAACAAGCCGACTCTGGGGTTCTTGCAGCGTGTCATGAAGCGCAGAGGCAGTAGATTGATAACGGTAAAGTCGAAGTGACATCGCTTGCGGTATTCCAAGCGCTGTTTTTATCGCATCCTTCATTTCATGAGCGCGCTCGCTTGAGACTCGCTGGGGATCGAAGGCGGATCCAAGGTCAGAGAGCATTTCCAACGACACGCCTTTTTTAAAAGATTCTTTAAAGTTTTCCGCATGCGAGAGAGGATGCTCACCAGAAGGGGAAGACTTAGTGCGGTTATCTTTCTGTTCGGTCGATGCAGTTGGTGAAGGTTGCGACTTTGGAAGAGCTGGAAGTTGAGCAGTTTCATAACCGCTGGCGACTGGCTTGGGGAGAATCGCTTGCGGCTCCGCGAGAGTAGACGCCGAACGAACGACTGACTGTGTTTTAGATTGTTCGGCCATTTCGCCCACGGCGCTCGTCTCCTTGACTCTTCGCTTATTTAAGGGTGCGCTTACAAGTGAGAATCTATAGTGTTATGGCGTCGGTTTTTCAAAAAGTTATCTATTGCGCATTCCCAGAGTAACCTTCGTTAGTTATGCGTTCCTTTTAGATTTGAGAAGGAACAAAGGGCCGAATACTATCTACGTAGTTCGAAGCTCGGCAAATTTGATACGATACGAACCCAAGACGGTGCTGACTGGATCAAAGGACATAGAACCTCAATTGAATAAATCATAATTAAGAGCACAATATCGCTGCTAAAACGAATGCACTGGCCCGATCCTTAAATATAAGCCCTTGAAACTCGAAAACATTTATGATTTAAGTGAAGAGAATTATATGCCGATCAGTCTAAGTGATTTATTGAACCAAATAAGGTTTGGGTAAACGTGAGGATCTTTAAGCAAATCGTCGGGTTGTGGGTAGCGGCCATGCTTCCGCTAGTTGGGATGACGTGTGCTTTTGAAGCACTTGCGTTTGCTGGCCCGGTATCTGACCATCATTCTAAGAATCAACATTCACTTCCAAGTGCGAACCATGGAACTCATGGACATGGTAATCACGACCATCACGATAATAATGGGTCTGGTTCCGGACACAATGACGGGAGCTGCTGTGAAAATATAAAGGTCTATGCTCCCACATCTAAATTATCCATTGTTTCTGGAAGCGAGAGAGTAGTTCAAGAATTTATCGTTCCTGTATTTTCCTTTTTCCTGGCTACTCTCAATTTACTTGATATAGAGAAACCGAGCGTTCGGGGAGTTGGTCCCCCGGTTGCAAGCTGGCGAAGAGGTTTTGCATCTCCCGTTTCGCTGCCCAATGCTCCTCCCACTTTTCTCCTTTCATAATCCTTAGGGCGAAGCATCACGCCCTGTTCACTATAGATACTGAAATATTTGCTCTGCGGCTTAAGTTTGCTGCGGCGCAAAGGAACAAATTTCTGGCAAGTGATATGAAGAGAGCCGACGTCCTCTTTCACAACACGAGTAACAAGTGCCCTTCCTTGCTTTGGTTGTTGGGGGCATTCAACATAACGGCTTGGGCAATTTGCCTTTCGTTTCTCGGGTTGTCTCTAATCGTGGTCGATATCGCATCAGCACAATCCGAAATTGAAAGTCTTACGCTTAACGAAGCCGTCAGTGAAGCATTGCGTGAGAACCGTGAGCTTAGTGCGCTACGAATCTCGGTTCAACAAGCAGAAGGAAAGCTCAGGCAAGCAGGAATCTTGCCCAATCCGGAGCTTGAAGTGTCAAAAAGCTTCGACCAGCCGTTTCATAACGAAGGTGAATACACAGGTTCCGTTGGAATCAAGCAGCCCATTCCAGTAAGTGGCCGACTCAGTAGGGCCGAAGAAGTAGCTCGCCTCGAAATTGAGATCTCCAAAGCTGAAGTTGAAAACCAAGAACGGTTACTTATTGGAAATGCGGTCGGACGCTTTCGAGAACTACTTGTTCTTGAAGAAAAGCTAAGGACAAACAGAGAGATTGAAGAGACGCTTCAAAAACTAATTGATGTTACAGAGAAGCGTCTTAAGGTTGCTGAAGTTTCACCTGCCGATCTAAATCTTGAGAAACTAGAACTCCAAAGAGTTATCCTTGCGCGCTCCAGCCTTGAAATCTTAAGAGACAAGGCTCGAATTGCTCTCAATCAATTGCTCGGACGAGAGCCATATGCGGCGACTGCCATTAACGGACAGCCCGATCTAAGTCTTGATTCAACTACCCTTCAAAACGCAGATCAGAATGCCTTATCGCGCAGGCCCGATAGAAAAGCGATGGTTCTTAAACTTTCAAGAGCAGCGGCAGAAGTTTCTCTTGTTAAAGCTGAAAGGTGGGAGGACTGGAATGTAGGAGTCGGTTACGAACGAGAGCGAAGTGTTTTTGACACTTCGTCTATCGAACCGCAAGTAGATGGCTTTATGGGTTTGAGTCTCTCCGTTCCACTTCCTCTTTGGAATCGTCATCAAGGCAAACTCATGGAAACACAAGCGGGTGAACAACGTGCCCGCGCAGAACTTAGGGCACTGGAGCTTTCCATTACCTCCGAAGTGCAAACTTTAGCAATCGAACTCAAACGACTTAAGCAAGTGCTTGAGCAATATAGCAACGAAACGCTTCAGCTTTCACAGAGTAACGTTTCTCTCCTTCGAAAAAGTTACGAGGAAGGTTTGGTGTCCATCAGTGCAGTGCTTCAGGCACAGCAACAACTGCGAGAGCTACGTCAGTCCTATGCCGATGCCATCGGCGAATTCTTGCGCGCGCACACGGATTTTGAAACGGCTTCCGGCTCAATTAACGATTTAATCGATACTCAAGGGGGAACGTAGAATGAAGCGACTAGTTCGGTTTTTCATCGGCGGTATTTTTGTTTGTTTGATGCTGCCTCGCGTTTCCACGGCGCACGAAGGCCACGATGATGCGCCGGGAGAAGAAGGGCATGGGACGACTCATGGGCCAGTTGAGATTACTGCCGAAGCTAAGAAAAATCTTCGTCTCGTTGTTGAGGAGGCGCAAGTCCGCTCGCTCGATAAAACACTCACCGTGATTGGCCAGATTGAAGCCATTCCTAACCGCTCTGCAGCCGTTTCAAGTCGAATTTCGGGACGCGTAGTCGAGGTGAAAGTATCAGACGGCACGTTTGTAAAAAAAGGTGAACCTCTCGTTGAAGTTGAAAGCCGCCAAGTTGGAGACCCTCCTCCACATGTTCAGTACGCAGCACCAATTAGTGGAGTAGTAACCGATCGTCACGTTGTATCAGGTGATACGGTTGAACCGGATAAGCATCTTCTTGAAATCGTAAACCTTGATGAGGTCTATGCCGAAGGTCGTGTCTACGAAGGACAAACGTCCCTAGTAAAAACCGGTCAAAAGGTTCGTGTCGTAGTTGAGTCTTATTCGGATGAGACTTTTGAGGGGACACTTGAACTTCTCAGTGGGGCGCTTGATCCCGAGACTCGAACGCTAAGTGCTTGGGTGCGGATTAAAAACGCTGAGCAGAAGCTTCGACCCAATATGCGGGCGACACTTTATATTGTGACCGCACAGGCTGATGACGTGATTGCTGTTCCGTTAAGCGCGGTACTCGGCGATTTAGGTAATTTCTTCGTTTTCGTTCAATCCGACACGAACGATCTTGAATTTCAACGCCGAAACGTGGTGACGGGGATAAGAGACGACCGCTTTGTTGAGATCGTAGAAGGCGTATTTCCCGCCGACAAAGTAGTAACTACCGGAAACTATCAGTTGCAGTACGTAGCACCAAAGAAGGAGCCGAATAACGCTGATGAGACAAATAAAAAAAATGACAGATAAAACACTCGTTCTAGGAAGAAAGTAATGCTCAATCAACTCATTCGGTTTTCACTTAAGAATAGACTCTTCCTTGTTGCTGCGAGTGTGCTCCTTCTTGCCTACGGCGGGTACACGATAATGCATTTACCTGTTGATGTGTTTCCAGATCTCAATCGACCGACGGTCAATGTACTCACGGAAGCACCAGGACTTGCCCCTGAGGAAGTAGAGACGTTAGTAACGTGGCCCCTTGAAACCGCGCTAAACGGTGCTCCCGGTGTCAAGCGGGTGCGTTCAAATTCTGGCATTGGTTTATCTATTCTGTATGTCGAATTTGATTGGGGTATTGATATTTACCGTGCACGACAACTCGTCCAAGAGCGCTTACAGCTAGCGTCAGAGAAGCTCCCCGAGACTGTGAGCCCGGTGATGGGACCAGTGTCTTCGATCATGGGAGAAATAATGCTTATTGGCTTATCAAGCGAAGGTGGCGTTACTCCGCCGATGGATGTACGAAGCATTGCCGACTGGACCATTCGTCAACGCCTGCTCACTATTCCAGGGATTTCGCAGGTAATTGCCATCGGTGGTGGCGTCAAACAATACCAGATTCTAGCCTCACCAGAGAAGATGTCTGCCTTTGGCGTCTCTTTACAGCAAGTTCTCAGTGCAGGCGAGAAGGCGCAGCTCAACACTGCCGGTGGATTTCTCGAAGGAGCCAATCAAGAAGCGCTGATTAGAAACATTGGGCGCACTACTTCTCTTAACGATATCGCAGACACAGTTGTTACCACCCGAGAGGGGGTTCCAGTATTTCTTAAGGACGTGGCAGACGTTAAATTTGGTAGGCAAGTCATGCGAGGGGACGCAGGGGTCAATGCTCAACCGGCGGTCATTGTGTCAGTTCAGAAACAGCCGGGGATGGATACCATCTCTCTTACAGAACAGGTTGAGAAAGCTCTTGACGAAATAAAGCCAGGGCTCCCTCCAGACATTAAGATTACTCCGCTGTTTAAGCAGGCTAATTTCATACATTCCGCAATTTCAAATGTTGAAGAAGCCATTCGAGATGGCGCTGTAATGGTTGTAATCATCCTTTTTCTGTTTCTCCTTAATTTTCGCACAACGTTTATTACGCTCACCGCTATTCCGCTCTCGTTTGTCGTGACGGTGCTCTACTTTAAATACGCGGGCATTACGATTAACACCATGACTCTTGGAGGATTGGCAGTGGCAATTGGCATGGTAGTTGATGATGCGATTGTGGATGTTGAGAATGTTTTTCGACGTCTTCGGGAAAATCGACATGCACAACACCCCAGGCCGGTGCTTAGCGTTATTGCTGATGCATCGGCAGAGGTTAGAAACTCAATACTTTTTGCGACGCTGCTTATTATCTTGGTCTTTATCCCACTATTTGGCTTAGGTGGTATCGAAGGACGACTCTTTGCTCCGATCGGAGTGGCAACAATCGTGGCAATGATTGCATCGTTTGTAGTATCGCTTACGGTGATTCCGGCTCTCTGCTCGTATCTGCTTCCTCAGATGAAACGGATGGAGCATGAGCAAGACGGGCGGCTAGTAGCTGCCTTAAAAGCATTTGACCGGGACATTATTCTCAAACACACCCTTCGTCATCCCAATGCGGTGATGGGGGCAGCGCTTTTACTCGTCATCGCATCGAGTGTGCTCTATCCCTTCATGGGCAAGGAATTTTTGCCCGAGTTTAACGAAGGAACTGCGACAATAAACATTCTCTCTGCTCCCGGCACATCGCTCACGCAATCGAATCGAATTGGCCAAATAGCAGAAGAACTTCTTCTTACTGTTCCCGAGGTGCTCTCGACGGGACGCCGAACTGGTCGTGCCGAACTCGATGAGCATGCTGAAGGTGTGCACTACACAGAACTCGATGTTGATTTTAAAAAGTCAAAAAGGACTCGGGAACAAATACTCGATGATGTTCGCGAAAAGCTCGAGCAGATACCCGGCACGGTCAATAGCGTGGGGCAGCCTATCTCTCACAGACTCGACCATCTGCTCTCCGGCGTGCGTGCTCAAATAGCCGTGAAAATTTTCGGCGATAACTTAGAAGAGCTGCGCACGGCTGCCGCTCAGGCGGAAGCCGTGATGCAAACAGTGGAGGGCGTCGTAGACCTCCAAATTGAGAAACAGGTGTTGATGCCCCAGATAAAAATTCAAGCAAAGCGCAACAAGGCGAAGCTCTACGGTATTCAGGTGGGAGAGTTAAATGAGCTTCTTGAAACAGCGCTGAATGGTCGCACAGTGAGTCAAGTGCTCGATAGTCAGAAAACGTATGATGTGGTTGTTCGCTATGATGATAAGTCCCGTGAGAGTGTAGATGCAATTCGTGAATCGCTAGTTGACACCGAGGAAGGGCAAAAGGTTCCACTGTCTCTCCTTGCCGATGTTTTGGAAAGCAAAGGACCAAACATCATTAACCGTGAGAATGTGCGGCGGCGTATCGTAGTTCAGGCAAATGTGTCAGGGCGTGACCTTGGGTCAGTTGTCTCCGAGATACAACAAAAAATCGGGAAAGAAATAACCCTGCCGAAAAATTCGTTCATTAGTTACGAAGGCCAGTTCCAGAGCCAGCAAGAGGCAACAAAACTCATTGGCGTGTTATCAATTGTAACTCTTGCCACGATGTTTCTCGTACTCTACTCACATTTTCGCTCGACGATGATTGTTGGGCAGATCTTACTCAATATTCCGCTTGCCTTTATTGGCGGGCTCATCCTCACCTACATAATGGTTGGAAAGGTCTCTATTGCTACACTGGTTGGTTTCATCACTCTAGCGGGCATCGCGTCCAGAAACACAATAATGATGATTTCTCACTATATTCACCTCATGGAGCATGAGGGCGAGTCGTTTAATGAACACATGATCATTCGTGGCTCGCTTGAGCGCCTCGTTCCCGTAACGATGACTGCTGCTGTTGCTGGGCTTGCACTTATTCCCCTTGTGCTTGCCGCAGGAGAACCAGGAAAAGAGATTCTCTATCCCGTCGCGGTGGTGATTCTTGGTGGGCTTGTAAGCTCGACACTACTTGATATGGCAGTGACACCGGCTGTGTTTTTTAAGTTTGGGAAAAAGGCAGCTGAGAAGTATATCGCGCAAGCAAAAGGAGATCCGTTTAGCGAGTAGAGAGAAGAAGTGGTTGTGAAAAAGGAGAACAAATTTAGTGCAGTACCATAAACAACAAAGGAGAAAAACATATGAGTAAATATTTGCTTCACACAGTAGTTACCGTGAGTGTTGGTCTTGCTCTTATCGCATTTCCAGCATGGGCTGATGAAGGACAAGCACCAGGAGCTCCGCATGGAGACCATGGGAATGTTTCAGTAAAAGCGGATGTCCCTGATGACATCAAAGAAATTCTGATCACAATTGATGCAAAACAAATTGAGCTGCATAAAGCTGTCTCTGAAAAGCGTCTTAGTGACGTGCATCAATTTGCCTTTGCGATTCGAGACCTCGCCAAGCCGCTTCTCGATAAAGTCTCAACCGATAAGCGGGCGAAAGTCGAAGGAACGGTGAACAACATTGCCAAACTTGCAACGGACCTCGATACCTCTGGAGACGCAGGTGACCAGGCAAAAACGGAAGCGAATATGAAAAAGCTGGACGGTACTTTGAAGCTCCTTGAGGCACAAGTAGCACCAAAGTAGCACCGGAGGCGGGAGGAACCCTTCTCGCCTGCTTAGAAAATATTATCAGAGAAGTTTTTGTATTCAGGAGGTCTATATGAAAATCGCAAAGCAGCTTGTCATTGTTTTTAGTTTCGTATTCTTCGTAAGCATCGCTTTGGATGTGCAAGCGGAGACACATCGAAAACCACTACAGGGTAAAGTTCTAAGCGTTGAAGGGGATACACTCATAGTGTTGCCCGATCCTGTGCCGCCTCCAGAGCCAATCAAGGTGACAATCATCGACCAGACGAAGCTTACAAAAAACAACCAACCCAGCGGCAAGGAGGAATTGAAAAAAGGTTCAAGCATCACACTAAATGGGACAAAACTCACTACTGGGGAATTTGTTGCAAAGCAGATTAACATTGTTGGAGGAAGTCATGACAGAGAATGACAAGCATTCTGACCTAATAAGTTGCGGCAACATTTGTCTTCAGTGTAGCGGCGTGTGTGCTGAAACGTTGAGTGGAGCGCTTAAGGGAAATGTTACAACCAAGAATTTAAAACACATTGAGCATTTGATGGATTGCATGATTATGTGTCAGACGAACGCGACCTTTCTCTTAAGAGCATCACCTCATCACTATTTTACATGTCAAGCGTGTAGTGCGATCTGTGAACGGTGTGCAGAAGTATGTGAGGCGTTTGACGATCCCATCTTTGATAAATGCGCCGAAGAGTGTCGAGGCTGTGCGGAGAGTTGTAGAATGATGTGCGAAGAATGTTAATCCAGTTAAGCACCAGGCGACTAGTATACAGTCTTGGATGGGCGTTATTTTTGAACTAAATGTCGCGCATGCTCTCTGGTTACTCAGTGGGAGGCATGAAATGATTTGTCGAGTCGATAAGTTTTTGTAGTGTCTTAGACCTGCAAACTGAAATCGTATGAGGAGAAACAAAATGAAAATTAAGTTCTTACTTGCCTTTTTAGCGTTTTCCTTTTTCTTTTGTGGATCTGTATTTGCTACTGATATGAACCCTTACACGGAGGATTCTTTTAGAAAGGCTAAGAGTGACGGAAAATCGATTGTTCTTGTATTTCATGCCAATTGGTGCCCGACATGTAGGGCACAGAAACCTGTTCTGGAATCAATCTTGAAAGAGAAGGAGTTTGACGGACTTGTGGCCCTCCAAGTTGATTATGATGACTCAGACGACATACAAAGGGAGCTTGGGGTGACCCGGCAATCTACAGTGATTGTGTTTAAAAGTGGGGCAGAAGTTGGCCGTTCCGTTTCAGACACGAACAAAGACTCTCTCACCACTCTTCTAAAAAAGGGGATATAGTTCCTTGAGTGAAATAGCCCTCAGTTTTCTAGCCGGGCTTCTTACTACCCTTTCTCCCTGTGTACTTCCGGTACTTCCCCTTGTTGTTGGAAGTGCGTTCCAAGGTCATAAGTATGGACCAGTCGCGATGGCTTGTGGAATGATTTTCTCCTTCACCGCAATTGGAATTTCGATTTCATGGTTGGGATCCGCTCTCGGTCTTAGCCCCAAAATCATACGACAGATTGCAGCAAGTTTACTTGTTCTATGTGGATTTTTACTTTTAAGTTCTTCTCTCCAAGAGAAGTTCGTCCGTTTGAGCACTCCTCTTTCCGTTTGGGCGGACCGCAACATCAATCGGTATGCGCCGGGTGGTCTTTTCGGACAGTTTATCGTGGGTGCCTTTCTCGGTGCGTTGTGGAGTCCCTGCACCGGCCCAACTCTCGGTGCAGCCGTCGGATTTGCCACGCAAGCTGAAACTCGACTGAGAGCTATGATGATGATGTTTTCTTTTGGCATCGGCGCAACGCTCCCCCTTGTTTTGGTTGCTTACGGCTCAAAGCGGCTCTTTCTTAAGAGTCGCGAAAAACTATCTTCAGTTGGAAAAGTCGGGAAGATTTTATTTGGCATTTTTTTAGTTGTAGTTGGTGGTTTTATCCTTACCGGCTTAGATAAGAGCACCGAGGGGCTCATCTTAGAAATTTTACCCGAGTGGCTTGTAAAGCTTACAACTAAATTCTAGTACGGTTAAAATAACATTGGATTATCAATGCATCGAAAAAGCGATTTGCAAGCACTGCTTGAAAACCTGACCCGAGTCTGCGCGACGCATGGTCGGAGGACACGATTGTGTCCCCAGTCTTACTTAATTCAGATAAGGAAGATGTTACTAGTGCGCTCACCGATGTCAGCGACATGATTTACGTCATCCCCCCATTCCAGAAAGATGGGTTACGCTTTAGGTTTGAGTTTACAAATGTACAAATGTTTTTATTTTTGGAGATTTGAGTATGCAAAAAGAAACTGTCACGACTGGAAAGGGCTTTGTTCCAGAAAAGAAGCAAGGAGCGGAAAACTGCATCAATAGTTGTCTTGAATGTTACAGGGTGTGTACGGAGACTCTACCCTATTGTTTGGGAAAGGGCGGTCGTCATGTTGAACCAGAGCATATAACCCTTCTCTTGAATTGTGGGCGGATCTGTCAAGTTAGTGCGGAATTCATGTTAACCAATTCTCTGTTTCAGACGCAAACGTGCGGGACGTGCGCGGAAGTGTGTGAACAATGTGCTACGAACTGCGACCGGATGAGAGATGATTCTCAGATGAAGCGTTGTGCTGAAAGTTGTAGAAGTTGTGCCGAGAGCTGCAAGCAGATGATGGCTCATTAGGCAATTGAGTTAACATTAAAGCCAACTTGATTTTTGATCTAAAAAGGGGGAGCTCGAAGAGCCCCCGGGCTTATGAATTAAGCCGATGATATCTTTTCCAAATCAGGGCAAAAATCGTTGGTCCCACTTTTCACAAGCTTTTGAGTCTCCTTGTTTGCACGCAGCTCTGTTTGAAAGCCCATTACTGCTGCACGCGGCGATAGAAAAAAATAAGCTAAGCAAAATAGAGATGAGTAATAATCGTTTCATGGCTGTTCTCCTTTTCTTCTTCATTGCTAATCATTTGCAACTGCAGGAAAAACAACGTTTGAGAGATAGACGCTCTTACAACTTCACTATCCCACACTAAACCCGAGAAAAATCCTAAGAAGACGATATAACGACTTGCTTACCTTCTTATCATGAAGTATAGAGAAGGGCAAGGACTTTTGCAGTCAACATTGTGTTGAAGGGGCGGCAGTTTTCCTCTTTACTTTGAGCGAGAAGCGATCTTCTAGAGATAATTTGTGAAGATAGTGCAGATTAATAACTTCGTAAGGAACACACAATGTTAAGTCAATCTGTAGGATATGCAGCCGTTGCCCTCGGTGTGCTTGCTGCTGCACGAGGGCGAGCAATGCTCGTTAAGGAAATTGCAGAAATCGGAGATATCCCAAGTCCGTATTTGGCAAAGCTTATCAACATGCTCGGAAGGAAGGGAATCGTGGAAACGCAGCGGGGAATTGGAGGCGGGGTTGTCCTAATAAAAAAGCCTGAGGCTCTTAGCCTCTATGAACTCTGCGAGATGTTTGACGATCCGGTTACAAAGAAACGCTGCATGCTTGGAACAACCGAATGCTCGGATGAAAGGGCATGCCCGTGTCATAAGTTTTGGACACTGCATCGAGACCGCGAAATTGAGTTTTTAAAGAAAACGACGATCGCCGATCTTGGTGCGTTTGAACGAAAAGAACTGTTGCGAACGGGAAGAGGAAAGAAAGTGTCGTAACAAGACTTTGCTAAAAAGGGAAGGAGGAAATTATGAAAACGAAGGTAACTACCATAGTCGCTTTTATTATCTCGGCACTGAATGGGATTTCATTACCAAGTTTCGCTGAATCGATTCCTCCACCAATTGAGCAAAAGCATCCTGCGGCAGAACACACACTTGAGGACCTGGTGCGTCATTCACAGGAGCTTAGGAAGACGCTGGAACTGGGAAAGCCGGGTGTTGATATTCAGCGGACTGAGCAAGAGATTCTTCGGATGCGAAATATTCAAGGAACTCTCTGCCGACGAAAAGAAGCAACGGAGTCGTCTGAAAAGCGAACTCAGTGTGAAAAAGTGAAGAATGATCTCGTGGAGGCAGATCGGATGTTTCGAGCGCACCACGGAAAGCCAATGCGTTGAGTATTATGAGGAGTTTTTTTAAAGGAGCTTAAACTGATGGAGAGCCAGGGTCTTAGAGAAACTTCATATGAAGGAGTTCTTCTCCGGGAAACGGCGCGAACAGACGCATCGAGTTCACGCTTGGCAAAAGATTTGGAGCTTGAAGCTGCAAAAGCAGATGAAAAAACGCACTGCTTTACGCAAGCACAATCACCATAAATGAGAGGATGTTAACGTATAAAATAAGGAGAGCGATAATTATGGATAGAAGAACGTCATACACAATTCAAACGATGAGAGTAAAAACGTTTCAACGTTGGTTCCAAGTGGGAGGCCTTCGCGCATTAACATATGCTGCGTTGGCTGCTCTCACTTTCAGTGTAGTTACGCCAACATTTGGCTACGCGCAGACCACTAAAGACTCTGCACGTATCACACAACTAGAAGAGCGAGTTCATAAACTTGAAGCACGAATGGCACACATTGAAACTGCCGCTCATCCAAGTGACACGATGGGCATGGGACAAAAGCATGCACCGGTGATGGGTAAAGGCATGGGTAGCCCAATGGGTTCTGCGCCACAGGGAAACACACAAGGAGGCATGGCACAGCCATCTGGTCAGGGAGCTGCCCCGATGATGGATGATGACAGTATGGAGATGCCTCCAGCGGATAGTGGTGCGCAACCGCCGATGGGTGGGAGCCAGGGTGGTGGAATGGGACATATGTAACGAATCTGGATTGAGGCTCCGGTTAAAACGGAAGCCTCAATCCATTCATGAGAGCGTTTTTATTATTTCGAGAGGTACTTATGAAGAATTGTCGTAAATGGATGTTCCTTTGTGTCGCAATAGCGCTCGCAGTTTTCTTAATCTTACCTAAATTTGGGATTGCCGTTGCTGGAGCGTCGCTTATTGTTCCTCTTCTTTTGATCAGTTGTTGCGTGCTTCCAATGCTTTTCATGATGCGGACCGGTCAAGGAAAAGAAGGAGAATCGTGCTGCTCAAAGACGGAACATAAGGGTCAGCAGGGGAGCAAAGGAGCAGCCGAAAAGGTGAAAGATAGTTCTGGAAGTTGTCATTGAAACAACATTCCAAAGGACCCAGCGCAGGAAGGGATGAGAGATGTGTAGCTTGAAAGCTACGTTAAGCAGAGGATAATTTGGCTAGGAGAAATATCAATGGAAAATACAGCCCGAAAAACAGATGTGATTGCAACCGAGATTATATGCGCTGCTCCAGACGCTAAGAAAGTGTTTCTTGCAGGGACATTTAACGATTGGAGCGAGGTCGATACACCTATGAAGAGAGGAAAGGGCGGCAACTGGATGGCAGCTCTTAACCTTTCACCGGGGCACTACGAATACAAGTTTGTGATTGATGGTCAATGGTGTTGCCGACCAGGATGTGCGGATCACGTTTATGCTGGGTGTCTGGAATGTGTTCCGAATTCGTTTGGCACTATGAATAGAGTGCTGGAGGTAAAATAGGACGGTTAGGGAAATGAAAGACTTTAATGAAGATTTGCGTTCAGCAAGGCACACGCTTCCTGTGCTGCAAGTCTACTTTTTGTCTTTTACGGTCGCGCTGATTGTGATGTGGCCTTCTTTTGCTAGCACTCAAGTACCGCAGGAGCATGCAGCCAGTATGGAGAAGGAACACGAACATCCAATGCAATCTTATCCTACTTCACTCTCTGATCAGATAAGGAATCTCAGCCATCAGGTATCAGAGCTGGAGGCCAGGGTGAGAGAGCAAGGCGTGGATACAGCGGCAATGAAAGCAAATGGCGATGAACGTCGAATGAAGATGGCGATGGGGAATCTGGGCGGCGTTCCTCAAGCACCTCTTCCGCAATCTATGAACCCAGCCGCGAGTAGCCAGATGCCAGCCGCAAACATGATGGCTGGAATGATGAGCATGATGAACTCGATGATGGGTGGTATGACGGGGATGCCTGCCAATGCTCCTATGGGACAAGCGGCTGGCATGGGACCAAGTGGTTTTCTCTCGGTGCTTCCTGGTTTTCCAGGTGCGTCACATCTATATCACATTGGTTCAACCAACTTCTTTCTTGATCATCCTCAACATATTTCGCTCTCTCTAGAGCAACAAAGTCGTCTGGCAGATATCCGCACGAAGGCCCTCATGCGACGAGCTGATTTCAATCGCAAAATTCAGGAAGTAGAAGAGCAGCTTTGGCTTCTAACCGCGTCAGATCAACCGAACTTCTCAAGTATCGAAGCAAAAGTCAGAGAGAGTGAGAAACTGCACGGAGATTGGCGTCTAGCATTTATTAAAGATGTTGGTGAAGCCGCTAAAATCTTAACTGAGGAACAACGTAATGCACTCTTGGGACAATTTTCTTCACCAGCCAAAGTAGCACCCATTACACCACCTTCTTCACAGGTCATGGAGGGTATGTAAGTTATGCTACGTCATTCTAAAATTGCGGCGTCTGCCCTGTTGTGTAGCATCTTTGTCCTCTTACTGATCGCGACCCCTGGCTTTACTCAGTCTGAAGCAGAGCACTTGAGCCATCATCCAGAGCTTGCGGCCCAGCCTCAACCCGGACAGCCGCAAATCCCCACAGCGCCTGGAACGACCCCTGGTGCCGCAGTTTCGCCCGGTGCTCCAGCTGGGATGATGCAGCAAATGGGGGAGATGATGAAACAGATGGGACTCCCCCCTAAAAAAGACTTCTATCCTTCTCTCGTAGAGATGCCCGTTCTTCCTCCAGAGCGGTGGAATGAAATCCAACAAACCGCCCACGGCAGAATGACTGATGGTCTGGGGCAGCTATCACGAGGCCTTGGGTCGCTTTCAGCGGCAGTTGACGCCGATAATTTTGCTCTCATGCAGCAGTCGCTCTCCGAGATGCGAGAGGGAATACATATGGTCGAAAGTGGCCTCTCTGCTCATCGACTTCTTGCCGAGGGTGAATCACCTCGCAATATCGCACTTAGCTGGTTCAAGACTGAAATGAATCTGCGCGAGCCGGTCATGTTGCACCCGCAAGGTTTTTTGGGGCTGTCGCTTTTCCACATGCTGGTTATGGCGTTACTATCATTATTCTCAGCAACAATGATTCTGATGTATTTTTTCAAGATGCGCCGGGCCGCGGCACTGCTTGAAAGACTTACCGGGCAGGGAGTAGCGATGCCCTCTCCACCAAATCTTCCTGACGGTGGTGGAGGGCAAGCTCCTCCAAGTGGCG
>FKKE01001005.1_pt2 | contig 47850 bp, 39 predicted proteins | sample 1106331 | NCBI WGS metagenome assembly FKKE01 (sample SAMEA3931202, study PRJEB13176) | freshwater metagenome | biome: Drinking water system; feature: drinking water; material: freshwater | place: China | collected 2013-02-06
ACAACTCTTTCAGCTCTCACCTATCACTCGGGCACACGCAACCGACCTGAACAGTACGTCGCTATAATCGAAACATCGCGAAGTAATGCCGAAAGCTAATCGGTCTGCGCGAGTTGTTGTCTGCTGTTAGCCTCACAATGGTCAAAAATATGGAGACTCAGGACCGAATGAATTAATGGGTGTCTAGATATTTCTTCTTAGGGCTTCTTCCTCTCCTTAAATCGGCTCTTCGCTTCTTCCTCAGCCTTAGCGATAAAATCCTTTCCGTGCTTCTTTTGAAGATGCGAAACAATCTCGCTATTGTAGGCTGCAGCATCTTTGGCCTCTTCGCTCTCAGGCGCACACCCCAGAAAGACAGCCTTTAAGTCGTAGCTATCCCTTAGTATTGCCGCAAAGTACTCGTCATGCGCCATTGGCTGGCCGACAATAAAATATTTTAGATCACTCGCCGCTATATCCTTCTTAGCATCGAACAAATCTCTTGAACCTCCGCTACTTTCGGCACCAACGATCTCCAGCGAAGCCGGCAGGAATACCACTAAGGTTGCAAAAGATAGCACTTTATTCATAGGAGCCGTAACGTTAACTGCAACCACCGTGAACGAGAGCGAACGTGTGTGTTGGTAGGATGGTCATACCATTTACACAAAATCAATTTGATTCAGTACCTGTTCTAGTAAAGAAGAGGAAACCAAGAACCGGTACTAGCAAAAACAACGCAAAGAAAGCCATTCCTAGATTCGCGATCGGTCCAAGATTAGGATACTCCCATCCAATCGCCTCATACAAGAGAACCGCTGGTACAAATATCACCAGGCTAAAAAGAAACGTGGCAATTATCACTCCAACTGAACGCGTCAAAAATTTCGAAGTGGCACGTCTTCGAAAGTAATCTCGTCCCCGAAGAATAAGAAGTGAAGGGAAAACGACGATCCCGACTCCTGGGTGTAAGATTGAAAGCAGAGTCGCTACAATAATCCACTGCCATAACGATAGCCAATCGAGAACAACAAGGCCGATGGCAACCGATACCAGGATGAGGAATATTAGATTCGTAAACGACTCTCCAATTTAACGTTTAAGGGTATAACGTAAGGCGGAGCACCATGTGCGGTTCCATTTCCACTGTATCCAAAGCCAGCTTAGCACTGTTCCACCCGGAACGGGCCAGGTAAGTGCAACATAGAACGCTACCAGGAGTAAGCTTTTGCGAGATACTGCTGGATCATGCGCTGTGTGTTGAAGAAAGCCCCGCTATGGCCAATGGTCTGACGCATTACTTCGATATATTGCGTGCGGTTGCGATAGTAGAGCGGAAGAATTATGTGCTCTAACTTCTGGTAAATCGACGTTGCTTCAAACGGCATGTCGTTTTCTTCCGTAGTTCCAACGATCTTCTCATCGATCGCCCAACCGGTGATCCCCTCGATCCATCCCTCTGTCCACCATCCATCGAGCACACTCAGAGACGGGACGCCATTTAACGCTGCCTTCATTCCGCTCGTGCCTGAGGCTTCAAGTGGTGGATCGGGATTGTTTAGCCAGAGATCAACCCCGGCCGTAATCACTCGCCCCAAATTTATATCGTAATTCTCTAACACAACGAGCTGGATACGTTGCATTTTGCCACGAAGCTCGAGGACCCGCTTCAGTAACTCTTTCCCATGGTGGTCGTGCGGATGTGCCTTCCCAGCAAAAACGAGCTGAATGGTGCCGAACTGCTCTGCCAAGCGCTTTAGAGTTTGGATATCGGCAAAGAGAAGGTCCGGGCGCTTGTACGCGGTGAAGCGGCGTGCGTAACCGATAGTAAATGCCTCGGACTCGAACTTTACTCCGGCCTTCTCCTCTACCACATCTAACAGATCGTGCTTCGCTTGCGCGTGTGCCTCCCAAATTTCATGATGGGGAAATGTGACCGCTTGCTTGAGACTATAATTATCGACACGCCAGCCAGGGATGTGTCGATCGAAGAGTGCCTGAAAAGGTTTCGTCGTCCAGAACGCCGCGTGTACACCATTGGTGATCGCATCAATGGTAAACCCGCTAAAAAGGCGCTTGGAAACCTCGGCGTGACGCTTACTTACCCCATTTGCGTAGTGACTAAAGTGAAGGGCGAGGTGGGTCATGTTGATGGTCCCTTCCCAGCGGAAAACATCCTCGAGCTCAAAAATCTCATAACGTCCAATGACATGACGGACTTGGTCGATTGGGAAACGATCATGACCAGCGAGCACCGGAGTATGTGTTGTGAAGACACATTTCTTTCGCACAGCCTCGAGATCTTCATGTTGAAACGATGCACGGCCTCGTTGTTTCATGTGCTCATCGAGCAATTCAAGTGTGAGAAAGCTCGAGTGCCCCTCGTTTAAGTGAAATATCTCAAGCTGATGATATCCGAGCGCGCGAAGCATCCGGATGCCACCAATGCCGAGGATTGCCTCCTGACAGAGTCGATAGTGACGGTCCCCGCCATAAAGATAGTCAGAGAGACTGCGATCGTACTCGCTGTTCTCTGGTAAGTTCGTATCGAGAAAATACACCGGAATACGAAATCCGCTTACCCCTTGCACTTCGTACTTCCACACCCGAATTTGCACGGTTCTGTTTTCTAACTGAACGGAAACACGTGCGCTTTCCTCCACGAGAAAATTCTCGATCTGCCAATTGGTTGGTGACTCGTTCTGACCAGAGTGGACGTCGAGTGTCTGTGTGAAATATCCAGTGCGATGTAAGAGCGTCATCGCAACAAGTGGAAGTTTTAAGTCCGCGGCAGAACGAATACTATCGCCAGCCAAAACGCCGAGACCCCCCGCGTAGGTTGGGATCTCGGAAACAATTCCGATCTCCATTGAGAAGTAAGCTACCTTCCTCACGTTCTCCATTAACTTCCTTTAGTGCTGATAATTTCTCCAGACCTTGAACTAGAACTATTGCCCGAACTCATATCCTTAGCAATATAGTAACTTTATCCGTTGTTCACCTCTTTCGCGCCAAAAAAATCCTAAAAATTGGAGAGTCTAGATATCATATCCCTCCTTTCACTCGGGTCTGGACAGACCTTTCTGTCACTCTTAGATATCGCATGGAGAGGTCGTCTCCTTCCTCCGCGCTAAGTTATCTCGCGCATTTCGATTCGCTCTTTGACAACGTTACGGGATGGTCGTTCCATCTCCGACATCAGCACGAGTAAGAAGTACTCATCGACGTGACTATTGATGAGTCGAACCTGTTTCCTATTCCTAACAAAGGTTAAAAATCACATGTGAGACGTCTCATGTAAGACATGATTTGGTGTCCACACGCTGAAGAAGGAGGGCAGAGCAGTGACAGAATGGAATCATTGGGATCCGGGAGTATCTGCGGCATTCAAGCTCGCAAGATTGGAGCTCTCGGATCTCTCCGGATGGCTGCAAGAGACCATTCGAGTAGTCCAGCTGCTCGAACGAACCACAGCCTACGGCGGCCCGGTACTGAGCGCCCCACTTCTCTACGTCGCGGGGATACGCAATAAGCAGCAATCAACGAGAGCGAACGAAATGTATTGGCGTAAACTGCATGCTGATACTTTCCCCATTCTCGAGGTGCTCTCGGCGCTCCTCGCCCTCCCACATGAGAAGCGAGACGTACGAGGCATGCAACGAGGTCCAGCGTCCGCGATAATCATCGCTGACGCAATCGTCGAGCTTGAGCGCCGACGTTCTCCGATGTATGGCACCCTCGCTCCTCCGAGTTACCATTCCACGCTCATGTCAATCGCGCCAATGGTTGCTCCGGAAGAGTTAAGCAGCACGTATATACTTGCGGCTTCGGGGGCACAGGCCGTCGCGGGGAGCCCAGTACTAGAGCCCGTATAAGGTAGCGAGCAGAGCGAACCTGCGTCAGCGTTTTTGGCCCTCTCGGGGGTCTAACGACGGAAACAGGTTCGCTCTTCAATATTTACTGGGTGACTTGTGGCGCAAATACTGTGGCAAGTTCGTCACTGTAGATCTCTCGCCAATTTTGATCCTGGCGCAAGTTGTTCTCTAGTACACTCCTACGTTCTGTGACGAAGAGATCGATCCGTTCGGGCGAAACGACCCTTTTTACCATTTCCAGATCGCCCTCGCGAAAGGCCACGAGATACTGCTCGATAAACGATTCGTCATAGGCAATGAGATTCCTCCCGTCGGCAGCGACAAGATAACGGGGACACAGGTGATAGAGGAAATAGCCTCCCCAATTAAAAGGTTGGATTATATTTGGTCCGAGCTTCTCATTTTGCAGATAGCGAACTGTCTCGTGGGGATAACCAGGGGTGAGGTATTGCTCGAGACCGATACTCGCAACCTGCCTTGTCTTCGACGCGCACTGTAGCAATCCAAACAACGCGAGAGTTGTAATGAGTGCGAACGATGATGCCCGCGAAGCGAACAATAGCGTCAGCTTCCCGCGGTTTGTTCTGCTCCGCTCCCAGAACGGTATGATGGTATCAATGAGCACGAGACTGCCAAAGATAACTACGAGGATAAAGAAACGCGCGTGAAGCGCCGAACCAACCATGGTAAGCGCAAGCATCGCTAATAGAAATGGATCGCGTCTCGCTCCTCCACGAACGAGGCTCAAGATGAGTGGAAGGAGTCCGAATATCCCCCAATGAATATACTGCGCGCCACTGAGAGGAACCCATTCATTGATATGCTCATGGCGAGCACCGAGCTCAGTAACAAGATAGCTAAAAAAGGAGAGGCCGTGCGGTTGAACAACGAGAAGAAGAACGGATACTCCGCAGAGAGCGAGTAGTTCGGTCCCGCGATTATCGCTTCTCGCTCTCTTTGAGAGGAGAGTCACCGCGACTTTAACGAACAACATAGTGTAACCGAGAAGAAAACCACCGTGAGTATTTACCCAAATAAGAAGAAGCGGAGGGACGAACCAAAGGAGCCGTCGCTGACCCCTATCGTAAGTATCAAACAGCAACAGGAGGAGAACAGTAAGGGCGTAACTCAAACTGTGTGGACGCAGATTGATAAACATCGCAAGATACATCGTGACGACGAGCGCCATGAGTGTTGAGACGAACAGTTGCGACGAGCGCCTCAAGTAGAGGAGGAGGAGGAGACTTACTATTCCGAGATAGATGAAATTCCGAAGAACAACTAAACCGTCCCAGCCGAAGTTAGCAAAAGTAGCGGCTAACGCGAATTCTCCAAGCCATTCATGGTAGACAATTTCACCCTTTCGCGCTGTGAACGAACAATGATCGAATCTTAGAATCTCGCCGTTTTGTAATATCGAATCACCGACCGTAAGATGCCACCAGAGGTCAGGATCCGCTCCGAATTGAAGGGTGTAGGGAAGAATGAGTATGAGCGAGAGGAGGAATACTCCGGAGACCCTTCGAGCAACCACACTCATGGAACGGCACGACGAACGGGGGAGCTCGCCACTTGATCATGAATCACTTGCACGCGAGCGCCAAAGATGTTTGCCACCTGCCGAGTAAAAAAATCAGCCTGATCTAAATCCGAGATTCCAAGCTCTACTGTAACGATAGGTTCGCCGCTATCGAATCCAAGATGAATTGCATAGTATTCGGTCCCGCGAACTGCATTTAAGGAATATCCGGGCGGGATAAAGGTATAGTCTTGGGTCGAAAAACCGGGGAGGATCTGCTTCAGTGCATCTTTTGCCACATGCTTCGCTTCTCCTTGGAAAGCTCGGGAAACGGGTTCGGAGATTTCTGACAGTACCACGTAACGAAATGGTTGACTCGGTATGTAACTGCCCATTCGTTCCCAGCGAAGGTTCATTGTAAAGTGGTCAGCCGAGGTGCGAAGCCGCATTTCCCCATCGAAAGATTCTGCAAGCGCCATTTGCTCGTAATCGAGTTCGTCGATCGCTAAGCCGCCCTTGAGGCATCTGTATTGGAGATTAATTCCAATCGCCTCGCATCGCAGCTCCGTTTTTAGAAACTGAAGGCCTTTAAGCAAGCAAACCTCTCCGCAGGTAAGGAGAATAAATCGATCGGTGAACACAAAGAGACTCGAGTGAGATAACACAAAGGAACGCGCTTGAGCCGTGGGAAGCGATGCGACTATCTTTACCCCCATTTGCTGGAGAAAATCGTTCCAGCGAGCATCTGGAGTCCGGCATAGGAACTCGGCTTCTTCGCCAACGATAAACTCAAGACGTCGCTCGTAATCCATAACCTCCTTCTCTAATTCCGTAATCACCTAACAGATCCTTCAAGCCAGGTTCTGGCTGCCGTACTTTCCAGATGAATGCATCGAGTACGTAATGGGTCATCTGAGGTAAAGCGAGAAGTGGGACGAGCCAGAGGAGCGTTTCATCAAGCACAAGCGAACCAAACCAACGACCGAAGAGAGCTTCATGTTCTCTCCAGACGAAGTTGTCCCAAACTGCTTCCTCGCAGTAGGCAAGAATAAGGAGAACACCCAAAAATATTGGAATCGTCCGAGGCTGAAGGACCGAAGCACCCAATTTGCTCCAGCGAGTCTCCTGTTCCCTCTTCGATGCTCTACGCCAGCTATAGATCCAAACGAGAGCAATGTATGGAATGCCATGAGTCACGACATTGGTCAGGGTGAAGGCCATGTCGCCATTAAAATGGACGATTCCGATATACCACGAGAGTGCAGTTCCGATTAGAAGTAGGTTTTTCCCCACATTCACTGTGTGAGAGCGAGAGGCGAGCATCAGCTCTTTTAGACAATACCCAAAGAGCACGGCGAGGTAGAGGACGAATGCAATTCGTTCGATAAACGCATTTGAGATTTGGAAGAAATCTCCCTCAATGAACCAGTGAAAGGTGCGCGGGGTTACATGCCAATAGATGAGTGGGTAGAGGGTCGCCATGTAGATTGCGACTTTGTCCAGCCAGAGAAATTTTCCGCCGGTCGTATAATCCCGTCGCGCGTAAATCATCATGAATCCATACTGCTGCCGAACGAAATGAAAAACCGCAAGATAGGCAAGAACGCGCCAAAATACTAACGCCCCCACTGCGTAGAGAATTACACCACTTACAAAACAGAGGAGCGGCACCATGAGGTAGAGGACCCGCCGCTGTTCGAATTCCTTTTCATCAAAATAGGTTCGAAAAAGTGTGCTGTAGACGTGCCCTACATCAATGAACATAACAAACAGAACCCAGGCCCACAGCGGAACACTCTCCGCCATGCGAAACATTGAAGGGAGAAAAACTACAAGCCCAGTGATGAGAAAGGCCGGCCCAACGATAAACGTTAGATCGAACCAGGCTGAATGGATCCAAGGCTGTTTGGGCTCCCGTGTCGTCATCAACTTAAATCCGCTTCAACACCTCATCTGCTGCCACCGTTCCGCGGTAGAATGCTTCTTCAAAGATCGAAATCCCGCTCATATCGGAATGGGCAAAGTGAACCCGACCAAGTGGGGCTTGAGCTTCACGTCGATCGCTCCCCCAAATAAAGTTTGGCCGCGGTCGAATCATGCCGTGTCCCCAGAGCCAAATGTCGATGCGAGAGATTTTATGCCGGATATCACGATGTGCTCGGGACAAATCGCGCACCACCATATTCTTCCACTCCTCAGCACTGTGTTCCGAAGCCTCCTTCCTCGCCACACTTGGCTCCGCATGACTGAGCGGAAGGTAGTAACTCCAGACATGCTCTCGTGCATTTCCTCGAAGCTGTTGATGAGTGGCAGAGACGTATCCGAGAGAGTCGCTCTCAAAGATGACGTTATCCCAAGCGGTCCCTTGGGCAGAGTCCTCAGGAAGACCGCTGAGAGTGATGCTTGCTACCATCCACGGTGCATACTCAAATGAAGGCAAGTATGTTCCCTTCTGCTCGCGGAGCCTCCGAATAACATAGGGAGCGGTAAATCGTGGCGCTGCATAGATTACATAATTACAGATGAGCTCCGAGCTCGTCATCGATGCGGTATCAAGGTACGTGACTGAGACTTTTTCTTCGTGCTCATGAATGTCTAAGACCAATGCATTACAGCGGATCTCGCCCTTCGTCCGCGCCTTCATCTCTTTTACAATCCACCCGTTCCCCTCAGGCCAGGTGAGAACTGCATACTCGTCAACGTTTGCGCCGAATGATGCGCGCGAAGCAAAGTAGTGAATTCCTGCCCAAGCAGAAACCTGGCTTGATGGGGTTCCGTAATCATCGCGAAGGCAATAGTTGATGTACCACTGTAAGTACCGAGACGAATATCCATTATCCTGGAGAAAGGCGTCCATCGTTACGCGATCATAACCAAGGAATCGTTCATCGCGCGAACTCTGGTCCACTGGTATCGCAAAGGCTCGCTTTCCATCCCTGCCCACCGCAGAGCGAAAGGTTGCCATCTGCTTAAAAAATCGTTGATACTCCTTACGCTCGTGTTCAGCGACACCGACTTGAGGGAGAAGTCCTTCCTGCCACCGTCCATGAATAAACAAACGTTCCTCCGGGGCATAGCAGAGGTATTTTTCGTTGTAGATTGGTGCCTCCTGCGAATCAGTTCCAGTTATGACGCCCAACTCTCGAAACAGGTCAGTGACAAGCGTATCTCCCTTTCCTGGAACTGGAACGTAATGAGCCCCCCAGGGAAACGCTGAAACACGATTCTCACCAGAGCGAGCGTTCCCACCAACCTCTGCTTCGAGTTCGAGAATATGGTGCTCGACGCCAGCTTTGGAGAGACTACGAGAGGCGGCAAGGCCGGCAATTCCTCCTCCGATAATGACGACGTTTGTGTTCTCTGAGCGCGTGATGTCGGGCATAGTTTGTTGGCTACGGAGGAGATGGCCATGTTTTGAATTCGCGCCAACTATCTCGCCGGGGATTGAAGGCTCCCTACGAGTGAACCCTGACATGAAAACGCTTGCACTCGAAACAGCGAGTGTTTGAACGAACTCTCTTCGCGATACGGTGCCTCTGCTACGAGACATAGCGCGACCATTCTTCGTCATAGTATCGAACAAGAATCTGGTTGGTGAGCTTGTTTGGCTCGACTTCGAGTTCGTCCATATCGGGTGGGAAGAGAAACATCGCGTCAATCACCGTGGGGGTTAGAAATTTTAAATCAGCAGGGAGGGTTCTCTTGTTTGGGATCGGCGCAGCACTCGCAAGCACAAACCCCCATTCGCCAAAGGAGGGAACATACGCATGGTAAGGAAGTGTGCTAAAGCCAGCGACTTCAAGAGTTCTCTTGATGCACCAGTACGATTGTCGGGCAAACATCGGAGAGGTGCTCTGCACGGCGATTATCCCACCTTGCGTTAGGGCTCGATTCAGTAGCCGATAGAAGGTAGTGGTGTAGAGTTTTCCTAGCGAGAAGTTGGTTGGATCGGGAAAATCTATTACCACGAAATCAAACCGCTCTTGATTCTCTCTCAACCATAGGAACGCATCTTGGTGGACGATATGTAACTTTGGAGAGAGGAGGGAATGGTTGTTGAGATCACCAAGGAGTGGATTTTCGGAAAAGAGAGTCGTGACCTCGCGGTCAAGATCGACGAGCGTCACGGACTCAACGCTCGGGTAGCGCAACACCTCGCGAACTGCCATCCCGTCTCCCCCACCAAGGACAAGGACACGACGTGGCTCGGACATCGTCGAGAGCCCCACATGGACAAGCGCCTCATGGTAACGGTACTCATCCCGCGAGCTAAACTGCAAATGCCCATTGAGATAGAGACTGAGAACCTCGTTCTCTCGAGTAACCACGATCCGCTGATAGAGAGAACTTTTTGCGAAAATGACTCGTTCCGGATACATCGCTGTTTCTGCAAGCGAGAGAATTTTCTCGGAGTAGACAAACCCTGTGCCGAGCACAAGCATGATCGTTACCGCAGCGATGTGGAGATACCGCGCTCCACGCAAGCCCTTCCCGAAGAGAAGCAAAATCCAGATGGCAACAAGCACATTAAACATTCCGAACATAAAGGAGGTTCGCACTAACCCGAGACGCGGAGCGAGCACTATTGGAAACAGGAGACTTGCGGCGAGCGCCCCAATGTAATCGAAACTCAAAACCTTCGAAATCAAATCATGGAACTCGAGACGATCTTTTAGGATCTTCATCAGTAACGGTATTTCAAGCCCAACGAGCATGCCGATGACAAACACGACCGAGTAGAGTATCGGTCGAAACGAGTAGGCGTGCTCAAAGAGGAGAAACAGAAACGCTGCTGAGCAACCACCGATCACTCCCACGAGTAACTGGATCTTCACAAAGAGCGGGATTAAATTACGACGGAGATACTTTGATAGGTACGAGCCAACTCCCATCGCAGAGAGGTAGGTACCGATCACCGTCGAAAATTGTGTAACTGAATCCCCAAGCAGATAACTCGCGAGCGTCCCTGCGATGAGCTCATAGACGAGCCCACAGGTAGCAATAACAAAAACGGAGATGAGAAGCGGTACGGCCATCGGGAGTGTTCGGCTAATGTATCGCCGAGGCAATGATAATGGCGATGCTAATCGCTGAGGCGCCGACGAGAATCGCAACCGAGATATTATTCTTCTCGCAGAGCTCAGTCCAAAGATTATAGGGAGTGAGCCGATCAACGATAATGAACCCAAGAATGAAAATGACGATACCGAGGAGCGAGTACACGACAGAACTAATGACAAGACTTAGGTTTATCAACTGCGCTTGATCCATTTTACCCTCCTTATTTATGTTGAACTTGGCCCGCGAGTCGTTTTCCGCCAGTGGCCATGAGACTGCCAATTACCGACCCGGTGTAATTTGCATACGCTACCCAGGACACGACAAATGCACAGAAGAGAGAATAGAGGAATGTTCCCTTCAACGTTAGCCCCCGTAATCCGATTCACTCCACCGCTTCGATTCAAACACAGCCCGGCAGATGAGTAATATTCCCGGTGGCACACCCATGATCAGGAACGCGACGAGATAGTTGCCCCAGTATGGGCTGTCTCGTCGGAGGACCACCTGAAACGGGAGTGTCGTAAGACGCTCGTCCGCAGTCGCTTCTGAAACGAGGTAATATCGACCATCGGGGACGTGAGGAAAGTAGGCTGTCGCATGTTTACTTCCCTCAGACCAATGTCCATCATCGTATCCATGGTAATAGGCAGCCTCAAGCGCGGCTTCGCGCACCTCGCCGGTCACAGCGTTAATCAGACTGACGTCCGCTTCAAGCCAGCTGTTATCGACCTCGGCATATGCTTCAAGTTTTACGTTTGCGGTTCCGCCGGTAAGCTCAAAGAACGGTGACACCTTCGCCGGGGTTCTGTCTCCCCGGCTGAAGACGTGTCTTTCAGTGCTCACCACTTTATCCATCTGCCGGGAGGTGTAGATAAACTGAAATACCGTCAGCACAATGATCGCGACAGAAGCAATTGTTGCAAAATACCCCACGTGAGTAACGGGGAATGGTTGGTTTGGAGCTACTCCGTGACGATACGGAAGGTCAGAAATCAAAAAGGCCTGCTGCACTTCGCTCGGTGCGAGATATTCACCGTACGACCAGACTTCTTCCTCATTATTAATCTCACTGGAGAGCATGTACGGCGGGCAAATTGAATCGGAGACCTTTACCTTATTCCCAACCTCAACTTCCCAGTAGAATTCGCCATAGACAAACTTCACCTTCGCTTCACCACTCAAGAAGTGGCGAAAGCGCATGCCGTTATACTTACGATCACGTCTTGAGGGTGTCGCGTCCTTGATCATACGGAACACTGTCCAATGGCCGTTGTTCTCGTTTAGCCATCGAAAACCAAGGTAGGGATTAAACAGGAGATACTCTCGCCACTCAAACTCACCAGTCCCATCAGTTCGAACCATGAAGCCGATGACCTCGAAGGCCTCACCCCGAATTTTTCCCCGAGTGCCAAGTTGAATTGACGGCTTGTAACGAAGCTTTGTTGACTCACGGAGAATCTTGTACTCGTCGCTCGAGATATCAATCAGTGCACCACATGAGGTGCAGGCATAGGTACTCGTTTGACCGAGGCCACGAATTGAAAGGCTTGCAGAGCAGGCTGGGCAGTTGAAGGTCTTAGCTTTCGGCGCGTCACCAGCCATCAAATTCTCTGAGGAACTGGAATTGGAGGGCGGTAAAATCCTGATACTCCCCGATATAGACTCGGGTTCCCTCCTCTCCCGCATCTATACACGCAAATCCGTTATTCTCGCCACTAAGATCTATTGAGGTCGAGACCCGCCCATAGTCGGCACGAAATGGGAGCTCTCCGGCGCTATAGGAGACCCGACATTGTTTCACATCCTGGACTGTAAAATCCTTTCCCGCGAGGTGAACGGTTCGACCTGGAGTAAGCTCTGAAACCGGCGGGAGAACCCCAACTTCAGGAAGCGCAAAACTTACCATGTAGAATCCTTGTGCCTCACCAAGCCAACCTTCACGCTCACCGTCAAAATACATGAACCACTCATTCCAATTGCCGTCCTCCCAACTCATCTGTAGTCGACCAATGAGCGTGAACGCCACTCCCTTGAATTTCCCTGAGGTCCCGAGTTGGAGCGGCGAGGCATCCTCCTGGAGAACTGCCATCTCGCCTAAATGTTCAAGCTTCAGGTCTTGACGGATAAGAGTAGAGTGGCAGTAGGGACACACCGCAAAGGTGGAGACACGGGAAGTGAACTTCACCTCGGCGCCACAAGCCGGGCAAGCAAGTTTACTCATTGTTACATTTTACGAAGAATTTCTGCCTTCTTCGCGTCGAACTCGGCCTGCGTGAGAATGCCCTTCTTCAGCAGGTCATGGAGTTTCTCGAGTGCTTGCGCGCCATCTTGTGTCTGCGCTCCTCCACTCGGGGCATTACCGCCACCGGTGAGCGCCTGTGCAAACGTTTGTCCGAGCGCAAGCCCTGCTCCTAGCCCCGCTCCGGCACCCGCTACACCGCCTTCATTTGAGGCCGCAAGTGGAATGCTCTGCGCCGCTTGAAACTGAGCATAACCGCGTAAATCTCCTACCATCTGCATTCCGGCACGCTCATCGAATCGCTTCTGTAACTCATCTGGAAGCGAGACGCTTTGAACAAGGAAAGAATCGAGCGCTAAGCCGAAGCTCGCGAAGCCTTTTGTTAAGCCCATTTTCAGGTGTTCGGAGAACTTCACTTGGCTAGCGGCCATGTCGACAAACCCAACCTCCCCAGTACCAAAGAGGCTTCCAAGGGTCGTGAGCACGGTCGAACGGAGCTGTCCCTCCATATCTGCGGTACGATAGAGGTCTCGACTCCCGCTTACCTTCTGGTAAAAAGTTTTCACATCTTCAAGCTTATAGGAATAAATTCCGTGCAATCGAATCCGAATCGGACCGAACTCCTTGTCCCGAATCGTGATCGGTGTCGGCGTTCCCCACTTTTGGTCGAGTTGATGTCGGGTGCTGAAAAAATAGACATCGGATTTAAACGGTGAGGCGAAAGCCTTATCCCAGTTCATCAGGTTGGTGAGCACTGGTAGCGTCTGGGTATTGAGCGTGTAGAGCCCAGGACCGAATACGTCCGCGATCTTTCCTTCATTAACAAAGAGCGCGGCCTGGGTCTCGCGAACAGTGAGTTTCGCCCCGTTTTGAATTTCACGGTCCGTCATCGGGAAACGGTAAGCAAGCATTCCGTCCTCTCCCTCAACCCAGTCAATAACATCGACGAACTGCTTGGTGATAAAGTCGAAAATTCCCATGTCAATTTCCTTAGCTGTGCTGACGAACGCTACCTAGCGTTCCCGTTTCTTGTAGTTGAAGCAACATAATATCACAAATTTTTACGGCTGTTGAGAATATTTCGTGGTCTCGCGGCTCCGCACGGCGGCCACATCGTCAACCAAGATTCGAGCGAGAGCCTTCCGCTCAGTAGTTTGGTAAAATTGGCCGCCGCCTTTTTCGACAAGTGTGCGGAGAAACCCAAAATCTGACTCCTTCGCAAGGAGCACTGCAGACAGGGTAATGCCCTGACCATAGCAATCACTCACCAGCTCGCTAAATCCCTCGTCCTGCGGTTCCTGGCGCTTGCCACCATCGGTAACGACAACGATGTGTTTCTCTCGCGCCTTGGCCTGGCGAAGTGCCTCCGTTGCCTGCGTAAGAGCCGGGAACAGATTGGTTCGTCCGGCTGGGAGGATGTGCTCGATCCGCTTGGCGGCGATCGCGCGCTGATCCCTTACTTTCCGAAGCGGTAAAATCACAAAAGGTGCCTCATCAAAGGCAGTTATTCCAATCAAGTCCTCCTCGCGGAGAGTCACGATCAGAGAATTGAGTGCCTCCCGCGCCTGGCCGATTCGGTCGGAGCGCTTCATGCTCGCTGACTTGTCGAGCACCACTACAACAGCAATATTAGGTTCCCGTGGAGCGTTCTCCGCTGAAACCCGGTCGATGATACACAAACTGACGAACGCGAGAAGGAGAATTATCCGCATGATCATCTCGTTCCCACTTCCTCATCGAAGGCGAGGCTCACCTCGCTCACGGACCATTCGAAATGCTCGCTCGAACCAGTTTGCCGCACCAAGAGACACTCCGCCACGACACTAGGAAAAATGAGAGTTACGTCACTCTGGCCACCATAATATGGGAGCCCGTTACCCGTAACTCCGAGCACACCAAGCCAGGGGTTGTGGGAAATGATCGGGGTATAATCGTCACTCGGTGTTGCGCCGCTACCACAACGTTCTTGATAGCGGATTTCGATCGCGCGAGGGAAATCCGTATAATAATTTCCAAGCGCGAGCTTCACTCCGCCAACCTTCAGCGGTCGAGCGAGCCTGAGTAACAGCCACTCGTCCCCATCTTGCCGGCTCTTTCCAGAGGACCAGCGAGTACTAAAATTTCCGTCGACGATTTTTCGTGCACGCCGCGGGCGATGAGATGCGTTGACTTCGACTACGAGATCTTTTGCCCGGTGAAAATGCTCCGTCTGCACCGCCGCTGCTCGTTCAATTACCGCCCGGCTCTCAGTAGCAAAAACCGCGTACGATGGAGTTCGGAGCCGTGGATCTTGCGCAAACTGGGTAACCGGGATTTGCTCTCGCGCCGGATTCACACGGAGACTGACGCCTAAGCCTTGAGGAGCAATGGTGTAGCTCATCCCACCGATAAGAACTCCGAGAGAAAAAATTGCGGCCTGCCCCCGAACGAGCACAATCAAGGTGGCAAGCAGGACGAGGAGCATCCCAAAAACAGTCGGTGCAAGCGGCGTATAGTTCCAGGTAGGAACGATTCGGGATAAGCTTCCGAGAGGCCCAAGCTGCCTGAGCTCGACGGGGACGATTGTAGTTTCAAAAACGAGCACGAGAGTAAGTGCAATGGCTGAGAACGCCACCCCCTGGACCGCACGGACAGTCTTTAAGCGTGAATTACGAATTCCGCCGAGGAGTAAGACAATGAGTGCAAGTGCAGAAAAAAGCGCGAGCGATGAGAGCGCCCCCCAGAGGAACTGCTTGTCGATAGTCTGAATCGAAAGCTCAGGTCCGATTCTCGGGTATAGTCCTTCTGTGGTTCCGTAGAGTGGAACCACAGACGCACCAAGTGGATAAGGATTGGTCTCTGGTGTGGGGACTTGAAATAAGAAGTAACCAGCTAAACCAAACTGGATTGCAATTACCCAGTAGAGACTTGGTCGTGGGATACGCTCGACGATAAGCGAACAGAGGAACAGTGCGACAGTTACCAAGCCGATCGCTAACTGGTGACTCCCTGCGCAAAGTAGGTAGGTAATGAGCGTAAGAAGCGTGAGGTCAGAGATCTGGAGGCGATTCTTCGAAAATATTCGACGAAGTATCCAGAGGTCCCAGGTGAACCAGGCAAGTGTAGGGAGGAGCACACCATCATAGCCAAAGAACATGCCGATACTAACCCAGAGCACCGTTGCAATAAACGCCGAGATACCCTTCGGACTACTGTTTCCGGCTTCGCAAACTGAGAGCCAATTCACCAAACCAATCCAACCAATGACGAGCATCGCAGTCATCGCAAGTGCTTGCCCACCGATCTGTGAGAAGAGGCTTGTCACTGGACAAAACTTCCATTCGACGAGCGCATTTGTCGCAAGGTGAACTAAGGGAAACCAACCTGTCGTTGAGTATCCAGCCGAAGAATCCGCGTAGGGAGCACTGATCAGCTTCGAGAGTGATAACCCGAAGAGCACAATAGTGCCCAGGCCAAGTGCCGGTAGTAAATTACTCCGTAGTGTTTGCATGTCCCGATTTCACCATTCGCTCAAAAGTCGCCGCCAAATTGGCTTTGCTTGAATCACTATCTCCTTCCCTATGGGACAACCGCTCAATTTAATAACTGTTTGAGAACGGCTCACGGCAAACGGCTCAAGCAAACATGCAGTGCTTTCTAAAAAGCTCGCGTAATTGAACTTAATGACGGCGTCGGGTGAATGAAGTTGGAGCCCGATTCGATTTGAACTCTGCTCAAGTAGCATCCCGCTTCCTTGAAGAAAGTAACCGCCGGTGTTTACGGTTCGCTTGAACATCCGGAAGCGTTTTCCTCGCCATACTTGTTCATATCGGTCTGGCCGGGTCAGGCAGTAATCGGCCCAAACCCGCTCGTGAGTGACAACACTCGTTGCATTCATGAGATCGAAGAACGCTTCAATGCCCTCTTCGCCGCGGGTACGATACTCCTCAGGTACCACATCGATATAACGCCAATGCTTGTGCGTGAAGTACGACGCGATCAGTGGTCGGCGCGTAAATGTCGCAAGCGGGGCGAGGTGACCATTACTCCATTCGTGAAGCACAAATCCAGAAAAGAGTGTTCGCCCATCGCCACCGTGTTCGGATATCGCTCGAGTAAGGCCAGGCACGGTCTCATCGGCAAAGTGATATCTCTCTACGGTTCGGTTGGACAAGATTGCGCCAACCGAAAATACACCACTGAGCAGTACTCCTGAAACGAGGCTTGCCGCAATCAGTGGAACCTTACGATCGCGAGCGGTCTGCAATCGATCGAGGAGTGAGACAATCGCAGACGCTGTTGGGACGGAGAGGACTAAACAGAGAATGAGTAACATGCGATCGAGTTCAAGTTGTGGCTTAAGCGGCGCAAGTATTACTCCCAAAACTAGCAGCCAGGGTATGATGAGAGAGAATAGAAGACGTATATTCGATCGTTTGAGCGCAAATAGACCAGGGAGGAATAAAAGAAAGAGGAGAGGATTCGTTGCGATGGTCACATCACGTAGGGCCTGCATCAGCCTTGCGGGCCTAAGCCGCTGGACGTTCCCTGCAACCATGTCTGGATTTTGTTCAGAGCTTGCAAAAGTTCCCTCAAGGCGAGTCTCAGCAGATCGGTGATTAGTTTCGATGAACGTGCCGACATCAGAAACTGAGATAAAAATTAAGATCCACGGAAGATTTATTGTGATGAGGAGTGCAAGTACGAGCGGAACGTGTCGTTTTTTGAGCACTCGCTTTACCTGAACCAGCCCGAGGAAGAGTACTGGGAGAAGCGCGAGGCCCGTCGGGGTCCAACACAGCATCAGGGTAACAGAGAGAACGAGGAGGAGAGCCTCCATGCGACAGAGCTCACCTTCCCTCGCGAAGACGCGCCCAGCGAGCGCGATATTGAGCGGAACGAGGCTCGCGGCGGTAATAAACCCGAGCGCGCCGTATTTTAGGCACCAGCGATACCAGAAGAGATTCGTTGTAAGCATAAGGAGCGAACAGACGAGACCCCCAAGAGGTCGAATTCCCGAAAGACGCGCCGCTCCATATCCCGCGAATGGCACGAGAAAGAAAACCACGAGTACAACAATGGTGTTATACGAAGTGGCGAGATCAAAGGAGTAAATCAGGGGTGCGAAGATGAGAAATACGTTCAGTATCCCTGTAGCGAAGAAATCGCGCGCCTCAATCCCTGCGTTCCAAAGTGGTGTGTAAAACGGCAAATTTGGAAAATGCTCGCGCAGCAGCGCAAGTCGGTAGAGCATTGAAGGATGATCGTCGGAAAAGATTAGTGCTCCATTTGCTTGGGTAACAAAGCACCAGGTGAGAAGAAGCGGAGCAAGGACCGCTGAGATGCCAAGAAATGCCTCGAAGTTGCGACGGAGGAAGAATAGCGAGATGAGGCTAAGTATGAAAATTTCACCACGCACTGCAGCATCGGGGAAGAAGTTATATCGGCGATGAAACCAATCGCTCGCAACCAGGAGAATCAGCCCAAGGGCGAAACCGGCCGAAGCGAACGTAAGGTCCCGTGCTGATCCACGATTACTATAAATCGCTGCGAGCACAAGCAGTGCCGCGACAACCGTGCACTGTCCAAACGAAGAGATGAAGGGAACTCCATTCGGTGAAAACAGACGCAGTGGACCACAGACCAATCCAATAATGAAAACGACGATACCAAACGAAAAAAGGAGCGACGGGTAAGAACTTCTTCGTTCGAGTCTGCTCTCTAGTACTTCTGTCGTATCGGTCCCCGAATGAGTTTCGTGGAGTTGAACTGCTCCTGTCGTTTTCATTTGTTGTTTACGCCGCTCGACTCCAGGCTTCCTCTCGACGCTTCGAAAAATGACGGTGCAAACGCCGTCCAACTGGAACGAGTCCTTGGCGCTCACCAATAATCGAGACCTTCGCGTTACTTCGAAGCGCGGTTCGAACTGAACTCACAGGTAATGCCTCGTCGAACTGTTCGAGCACTACCCCGTAGCTCCCAACGAACTTTTCTTCGCCCGGATACGGGAGCGGATCGGAGCCGGCAAGAATGTGAAACCCTCGCAGCCGAGCTCGTTTCATCAAGTCCGGTTCACGCCAAACTGTTGGCCGCAGTGTCGTATCGCAGATCGCGAGCTCGGACGGCGGCACTTGACCGAGTATCGATTGAACCTGACGACCACGTTCGAAGAACCACTTCCCCGGTGCCCAATTAAGCACCGGAATGGCTCCTTGCGCCCTCACCCGCTGATGGAGCACAGCGAACGGAAGCCCATCTTCGAGCTCTAAGTCAGCAGTGAGTGCGAGCACTTCGAGACGCTCCGCCGTTACAACCTGCCGCCCAGCAAAAAGAAACATTGTCCGACCACTTCGATGCCTGAGCAAGAGCGCGCAGTCTTCCGCTGTTTCTTCAATCGACCAATTATCTCCACCCGTGTGTCGACTATTACGGAGCGACTTGTAGTAGTGACAATCGTATCGTTCGGTGAGGAAGAGCGCGAGGGCACACCGCCCGGCGTCGCTACTCAATTTATCGAGTTGCATCAGGCCAGTATTAAACACATCCTCCACCTGAAATGCCGGATAAATGTGGACATGCATGTCAGCGATTAAATTCAAGTCACTGTCAAATCTTGCGGGAAGACTGATGTTATATTAGCATTAACAGACTCGTAATTGGACCAATATATACAGTAGATCAGTCGGAAGCACCAGCAGGCAGCTGTGAGTACTCCCTTAGTGCAAATCCCAGCCAATACACTTGTCCTTATAACCGGTGCTACCGGCTTCACGGGAAGCGTGCTTGCTCGCAAGCTTGTCTCAGCGGGGGTGCGAGTTCGTGCGATCGCACGGAAAAGCTCTGACCTCGCGCAATTTAAAGACTTAAACATCGAATGGTTTCAAGGAAACGTCTACGACGAACAGGTCGTAGCACGAGCGGCGAAGGATGTTTCATACATATTTCACCTTGCAGCCGCATATCGTGAAGCGAAACTTGCCGACCAAGATTACTATAATGTCCATGTAGCGAGCACTCGCCTACTCGCTGAGGCTGCAGTAAAGAATCCACATTTTCAGCGTTTCGTCCATATCTCTACCATCGGAGTACACGGCCATATTGATCATCCACCAGCGGATGAATCATACCGGTTTGCTCCCGGCGACATATACCAGTCAACAAAGGCTGAAGCCGAGTTATGGCTCCGTAATTTTGCAACGAAGAATAATCTCCCGTTTGTGATCATACGGCCGGCTGGCATTTACGGACCAGGGGATCGGCGTCTACTTAAGATTTTTAAAATGGCGGCGAAACCATTCTTTCCCCTGCTCGGTCGAGGAAAGTTTCTCTACCACCTGGTGCATGTCGAAGACTTAACGAATGTGATTCTGCTTGCGGCAACTCATCCGCGTGCTGAAGGTGACATCTTTATCTGTGGAAACGTTCGTGGCACGTCACTCATTGAAATGGGTCAAATCGCCGCGAAGACTCTCGGTCGAAAGTTTCGCGCCGTGCGCCTTCCGGTATGGCCATTTTACGCGCTTGCAACCGTCTGTGAGTGGATCTGTAAGCCGTTTGGCATTGAGCCACCGCTCTATCGCCGCCGGGTAGCATTTTTTACCAAGGACCGCGCTTTTGATACGCGTCGATTGAGAGAGAAACTTGGTTACGAAATGATCTATTCCAATGAAGATGGCTTGGCAGAGACAGGCGAGTGGTATCTGAAACAAGGCTGGCTGAAGCGACGAGCAGTGGGAGGATAAGATGTTAGAGTCGATTACACTACTTGGGTCTTCTTCAGGGCGAAATGCAGGCGATGCCGCGTTAATTTCCGGGATCATGGATCCGATTGATGCGGCATGTGGTCGAAAATTGCTTTATGAGATTCCAACGATTAACCCTTCATTCGTTCGAAAGACTTATAAGAATCGGGTGCAGCCCGTGTCGATGCTCCCCTGGAACGGATCGCTAAAAATGCTCGGATTTCCGACTTATAATTCCGTGATGCGCACCGACTTAACTTTGATCTTCGATGCTATTCTCTTTGATCGTGCGTTATTCAATCCGCTGTTCAATTTCATGTCGACGCTATCGCTGATCCTCCCACGAGCTAAACGAGCTGGAAAGAGAATCGGATTTTACAACGTTGGCGCCGGACCTGTCACAACAAAACTCGGCCGACGGATGCTCCGCGATCTCGGAAATCTCGTGGACTTCATTACGGTCCGCGATCAAGACTCGTTTGATATCCTTCGCGAAATTGGCGTGACGAATCCACGAATGATCATCGGTGCAGATGCTGCAATTGGCGTTGCTCCCTGTAGCGTATCGCGCGCAAGTGAGATCCTCGCTCGACTCGGCATGCCGACTGACCGAGAGATTCTCGCGATTAACATCAACGCTTATCTCGACACTTGGGCTGGTGGAAGTGGAGCAGCGCTCAGCCGCGAAAAGTTTTTGCAAGTGTATGCCGAGGCGTTACAACGAACTGTTACGAAACTTGGGTGCCCCGTCCTGTTTGTGAGCACTCAGCATCATGATGTGAAAATTACCGAAGAGTTAATGCACGCTGCTCGACTCCGGACTCCGACTGCTCTCCTCTCGAATCGAGAATATAATCATTTCGAGATCAAAGGAGTCCTTGGGAAAACAGCGCTTCTCTTTGCGATGCGACTCCACGCCGCAATCCTTGCTTCGTCAGTTTACACTCCGGTGCTTGGGTTACAATATCAGCCGAAGGTAAAGCACTACTTCAATACGCTCGGATTAACCGATTGCTGTCTCCCATTTGACGAATTCACGGTGTCAGCACTTGAACAGCATATTCTGCGTGGATGGAAGCGCCGTGAATCGTTGCGTCTTACTTTGCAGCAGCGCATTCCGGAGTTAGTGGAGAAGTCGCTTATAGCAGCCCATCTCGCAGCGGAACTCAGTGCGCGCGGCTCGCTCGAACATTCTCCGCTTCTCGCCGCAAATGAGTGAAATGAAACCGATCCTCTTCATCGTGCCCCAACCGTTTTTTGAGCTGCGGGGGAGTTCCTTTCGAGTACTCGCGACGATAGTGGCTCTTACTGAGCTCGGCTATGAGCTTCACCTCCTTACCTATCCGTTCGGGGAATCACGCACCGTGCCAGGAGTGAAGCACATCCGTTGTGCTGGGCCATTCTGGATTAAATCGATCCCTATCGGACCATCGTGGCGGAAGATGCTCGTTGACGTCTTTCTGTTCTTGAAGAGTTTTTCGCTCTGCCTCCGCAACGATTACGCGGCAATTCACGGTGTTGAAGAAGGGGGGGTCATAGCCCACTTCATCACTCGATTTACTCGCACTCCATATGTGTTCGACATGCATTCCTGGATGTCGGAACAGCTTCGAGACAGTCGCTTTATCCGTTCAACTTTTTTCCTTCGCCTCTTTCGCATACTAGAACTCCGCTGTATGCGTCATGCTCGAGTGGTGATGACAGTCGGCCCCGCGTACGTGAACGGTGTTCAGGCCCTTGTGCCAAGTGTGGAGGCGATCGCTGTCGAAGACCGGGCATTAGATCTCATGCCAACCTCTCACAATTCACCGGTCATCAATTGGCGAGAAAAGCTGGGGCTCGGTGAGTCTCGGATAATTCTCTACACCGGAAACTTCGAGAGCTACCAGGGAATAGATCTGCTCATTCGTTCGTTCGCTCTTGCCTTTCCTCAGCGAGATGCCGGGCATCCGGTTCTCGTATTGGTTGGTGGCGGCGATAACGAGCATCCACTGGTCCAAAAATACAGAGAGTTGAGTCAGTCGCTCGGTCTAGGAAGCGCTATTATCTTTGCTGGGAATCAACCATCTGAGCTATTGAAGCAATTCCTTGAGCTTGCAGAAGTGGTCGTCTCGCCAAGAATCACTGGGGAAAACCCTCCACTGAAGCTCTACACCTACATGGAGAGTGAGAAGCTTATAGTCGCAACCCGCATCCGGTCGCATACCCAAATATTAGAGGATAGCTGTGCATTGCTTGCCGAGCCGACAGAACAGGCGTTCGCCACGGCACTCGTTCACGCAGTAGATGGTTCTCCATTTAACACCGCTCGTCGTAAGCGTTGTATTGAAGCAGCGAAAAAGCTCTTACACGAGAAGTATTCTCGGGCGGCGTTTAATTCACGAATCGCTCAGGTCTATCGGTCGCTCCTCGGAGACGAGTCTCTTACGATAGCTCGCAGCGAAGAAAAGCTCGACGCAGAGGTTCATACTCCTGCTGTCGAGCCCCGTTAAGGCGTTGCTTACTTCACAGTTCCGATTGGTATTCGCTTCCGCTGAGCTGTAGCAGCTTTCTTCGCTCGTATCGTGAGTATGCCATTCCTGTGGTCGGCAGTGATGGAGTTTTCGTCAACCGACTGCGGAAGCTCAACCGTTCGCTCAAATGAGCCGAATCGACGCTCAACACGATGGAAACTTCGGCCACTTTCCTCAGCGTCCTCACTCTTCTCGCCCCGAATAGTGAGACTAGTGCCATTCACAGTCAGATCAAGCTTATCCGACTCAACTCCCGGGAGTTCCATCCTCACCTGCACTTCTTGGTCTGTCTCACTTAAATCAAGCGCCGGAGTCCATGCTCCCGACAACCAAGGTTCAGTACGTTCCTCAAAGAAAGAACCCCAAGGATGCCGAAGGAAGCGATCGAAGAACCGGTCCATTTCCGATCGAAATTGATGCGCTGGAGCAAAGTCCCCTACTCGCTTTGGAGCATTACTCTGTTGAGTATTATTTGCAGCTAATCGTGCCATGGTCTTTCCTCCTATTTTCCGCTTTGGACTTGGATCTTTCTCGGCTTAGCCGTTTCAGCTTTCGGCATCCGAATCGTCAAGACACCATTCGCATAATCTGCCGTGATCTTGTCGTGGCTAATATCTTCGTTGACTTCAAACGCCCGGTGAAAATCTCCTACTGCAAATTCGTGAAGAAGATATCTCATCCCTTCAGGCTGCCTCGGACGAGCTGACGCATGAATGGTGAGCACCCCATCATGAAAATCGACTGAGATGCCGCTTAACGTAGACCCAGGGACATCTGCCTGCACCTTGAGTTCGTCCGGTGTTTCGAAGATATCCATCGGTGGTCGGAAGAACCGACCACCACGGGTGGCTTCACGCTCTGCTGTGCCCCTTGCTTCCTCCTGTGTGAATTGTCTCTCATTTGATGTCATAGATTCTCCTCCAATTTCTCCGCTGATGTCACCCCCGCACCGAAATTTTTCTCGGGCGTGCCGACTCAGCTTTAGCTAAACGAATCGTGAGTATTCCATCCTTCAAGGTTGCCTCTACTGAATTTCCATCAACTGCCACCGGCAACTGGACAATTCGGTTAAACTCTCGCAGTTCGCGCTCACGGCGATGGTAGATAACCTGTTGCTGATTCTGCTGCGTAAGTTTGCCTTTCAGGCTGAGTTCTTGCCCAGTAACATGGACGTCGATATCGTCAATTGAGGCGCCGGGTAGCTCTGCCTCGACGAAGTACGCGCTTTCGTTCTCCCAAACATTGAGCGCTGGATAGCTCACGCGATTATATCCCCGCGCGACAGCCTGGCGCTCACCTGGATAAGGTCGAGACAGCATCGCCCTGACGAGTTTGTCCATATCGCTCTGTAAAAGACCGCAAGAATTTGCGAAATTAAGCATTGTCATAAGTCACCTCTCCCTGTCTGTCGCAAATAGTGATTGTTCAACATATTTCACTATCGCTTACGTTTTTTTGATAACCATCGTGAATTCGACACGCAACGGTTGACGAGGCGGAACTTCGTGGTTAGCGGCGAGTTTGTGGGGGGAAATTGTGGATTTTTATTGCCCCCGGGGATTGATAGTAGCTCAACTGCGTACTTCGAAAACGCGTGAGCGCGTCTCGGAGCTGCGCTGCGATCTGCGGGTCTTGGTCGATGATATTTTGTGACTCTTCTGGATCTTGCTCGAGGTGGTGCATCCGTTCGAGATTCAAGCGCAAGTCCTGGACGAGCTTAAAGGGATAGTCGATTACGGCGTCTTCAAATACCGATGCCTGCACAGTCACAAAAAGCGGCTCGCTGGAATATGGTGCTCGAAACAGTGATTGGCCTTGGAATCCGTCATGCGGTGGGAGTCCTGCGAGTTCAACGATAGTAGGAGCGAAGTCAAGATGACTGATCGGCTGCGCTATATTGATTGGTTGTTCCACATTTGGCCTCGGCGAGATAATGAGCGGAACGCGAATTGCTGGTTCGTAGAGCCGACCTCCATGTCCAACCGCGTTGTGCTCATAGAACAGCTGGCCATGGTCACCGGTGATGATAAGAACGCTCTGCCGCAATACTCCCATTCCCTGCAGTTGATCAACGACCTCGCCAATTAAGTTATCGAGGTAGTGAAGTGTATTCCAATAACGCTTCAGCATGACCGGAAGAAACTCAGGCGCATAGCTAAAGAAAGAAATCATCGCTTCCTCTGGGAGCGCTAATTCATTTGCAGGATAAATTTCCTTACCTTGGACAGGGGTGTAATACGGGAGATGAGATGCCGTGAGATACGTCAGCGCAAAGAGTCCCGTCTGCTCTTGAGCATGAGTGGAAATCCAGTCTTTCAATCGATCGATATTCAACCGATCGAATTCGGCGAGTTTGAGTGCAGCGGTATAGATGACGGGCGAGTCCAGTTCTCGTCCCCATACCTTTGCGCCTCGAGGCATGCTTTCCGCTTGCGGATCGGAGTAGAGGTCTAAACTGTCTGAATACGAGAGCCGTCGTGAAGATGGCGTTTCAGTGGTCAGGTAGGCGGTCCGATATCCTGCGGAAGCAAGGAGATCATAGATGCGCACATAGGAGTAATCGATATCATAGTTCAGATCCCTCGTTTCACCCTTTAATGGATGGAGTCCAGTAATCAAAGTATTGAGTGTATAGATGGTTTCGGGCGAAACTACATAGGCTCGCTCAAATGAGAGTCCAGTCGCTGCAAGTTGATTCATACGGGGAACGATCTTTGGATCACCTCCGCCAGATGCCAGCACATCGTAACGCATCCCCTCGATAACGAAGACAAAGATATTAAACGGCGGTTGGTAGTCTGGAGCGACTCGATTGCGATAGTCAGTAAGCGAGTAGGCTGAGGTAAGCTCAAGTGGAACGTGTCGCCATGTTTCCTTGTTCGGATAAAACAAGTGGCGTCCGAAGAGGGAGAGCTCTGGCCCTACGAAGTGCGACCCGAGAAGTCGAATCTGAGACGCGAGACTGGGATTACTGCCAAGGAGCAGGAGTCGAGTAAGAACCGCAGCAATGACTACCAGCCCAAGGCTAAAATAGACGAGACGGAAACTCTTCTTTAGGTTCATCCATGGTGGCACCCAGAAGAGTAATACAATCGAGACCACTCCAAGGATCGCGAGCGCCCTCCAGAGACGTTCGAGATCAGTTGCAAGAATCCAGTGCTTCCAAGTCGACCAGTCAATGAGAAGCGCAAGCAAACCTACCTCGGAAAGCGTAGGGAACGAACCCTTAAGGAACGAAGCTTCCCAAGAGAAAATGATAAGAAAAAGATAACCGAATCCCGCTGCAAGTCCCACAAGCCCACCTACGCGGGAGAAACATCGCCGTTCACCGCCTCGGAGAGCTCCGAAACTCCAGCTCGCGAGAAACGCGATAAGTATCGCTTCTGCAGCAAGCAAAATGAGCCAGTTCAGTATGACCATTCCCCAGCCGAAGGGAGGAAGTCGAACGTTGTACCACATCAGTTGATTGAAGACGGTGCGAGAGAGACAGAGAAGGATTCCATGGGCGACAATCCAAACTGTAACAAGCCAAAAGATTCTGCGCTTGCTATCCACGAGTTCCATCTCCTACAAGCCCAAACTTGAGCACAAGAAACCAGAGCAAAGTGATCGCAAGTGGAACCCAAAAGAATTGCTGGTGCATTGTGAAAAAGACGTTTCCAAGGACAAAAATTGCAACCTGGAGGCCGGTCGCAAGCCCAAGAGTAATCAATGCGCGGACTCGGGCGCTTGAGATCAAAGTGAAGGCCGAGAGAACAAGAATAATATGGAGTGGGAGAAGTGCCGCGAAATCAAAGATCCAACCAAATGGCGTAGTGACGAGAGAGAGCGCAAGTGTACTCCAATAGACAAGCGGAAGGTTAATACTTTCACGCTGCGTCAATAACCAAACGACGAGAATAATAGCACACGCAAGTGGGATGAGAATCATCGGCCAGGCTGGGGGCACGCCTTGTTCATTCGATAAGAATTGGCGAATTGCGCTTACGAGCGTCGCTGTTTTCCACTGCATCACCGGAACAAACTCCTGTGAAACGGCCGATGGAGTATCAAATGCTTCCCGCCACTGTTTCAGGACCTGTGGAGATACAAACCAAGAGGTTGAGATGAGCGCAACAAGTGAGAGGAGCCCACCAGAGACGAGACGATGATTTCGGGTTCGGATTGCGAGCCAGAAGAGCAGAATGCCGATCAAATAGATGAGATGAACTTTCACTGTCAGTATCGCAGCGAAACACCCGGCGAGAAATTTTTTCCCTCGTGCGAGCGCCCAGATTACTCCAGCGAGCGATGCCGAGAGGAGTAATCCGATCTGTCCCGCATCGAATGCTGCCCACGTCGGATAGAACGCTACCGCAGCGATTACGCCCCAACAGAAAAGTCGTGAAAAGGGTTGTGCGAGCCGGGCTCTTTCCAAATCAACGACAAAAAAAACTGTGAGCAAAGTAAAGGCGATATTAGCGCATAGCCACAGGATCGTTGCGCTTCCAAACGGTAAGACGAGTACCGAAGCCATCAAGACGAGCAACCACGGTGGATTCCACATCATGAGTGGCACGGCGGCAGAAAAACCAAGTTCGCGTTCACGTGCGAGTAGTGCCACGGGATCGTACGGATTCTGTTCGTTTCGAAACTGTTGAAATGCCGCCCAGTACTCAATGAAATCCCCGGTTCCAAATGAGGTGTAGTGGACCATGCTTTGGAGCTGGTCGGCGAGCGTAAGGCCGAGCGTAACGAAGAGAACGCCGATCGGGAGCAGCCAGGAAAAACGACGCTTGGCAACAGAACCGAGGAGCACAAGAAAGACCAGCGGCAACCAGATAAAATGGTGGCTTCCAGTAAAGTAGGTCGTCCCACCAACGAATAACAGAAGTTGGATTGCAAGGAGCGTGCTCCAGATCCAGAAGCGATGTGGATGTAAACGCTTATCATCCAACGAGCGCGCGACGAGCTGAACTTGAAGAATCAGAAGCAGAGCGAAATCATGAACATTGGAATAAGGCGCGGTGATAAACGACAAGCAGAGCACTCTCGGAATAAGATTGAGAAAGGAATCACTCAACCGACGCGAGAAATAAACGCCTCCTGTTGCGACCAGGGTAATGAGTGGAACGACTGCGTTCACCCACCAGAGATCACCAAATGTATCGCTCGCTACGTCACGGACAAAATCTCCAAGCACGGGGCTATAGGCGTAGAAGACCGGCCCGGTCCGTACACCCGTGAGCCAATGGTTGATTATCCCCGACACTTGCCATTCACTAAAAAGAGCAAGCCCGAGAACGGAAAGTGATAAGGCAGCGACGGTTTTCCACTGGCGTTTGCCGAGCAGATACAAGAGTAAGACAAAAAAGAACAGGTAGAGTGGATGTGGTTTAATAGTCGCGGGAACAAGTCCTAGGCCCGCGATTACTGGATGGTTATGTCTCTGCGCCCAAAGGAAGCATGCTACGCCAAGCGTAATGAATAGTCCGAACTGTCCCCAATAAAGTACACCGAAGTTAGGAAAAAAAACGAGCCCCAGAGCGGTGATTACGAGCGGTGAGATCTTCCGATTAGAAACACTCCGCCAAGCAAACCACGCTGCAAGAGTTGCCATGGCGATATTGAGTACGAACCATACGATGGCTGAGGCAGGAAACGAAAGAAAGAGCACAGGTGAAAGTAACGGGAGCATCCACGGGGGGTTCAGGAATTTGTAACAATCTCCCGGAGCTCCCCGAACTTGTTCCTCTACTCGACAGAGTGCTGTGGGATCGTACGGATTTTCGCCCTGAGAAAAAAGTTGATACGCTGACCAGAACGCGCAGAGGTCACGGGTACCGCTCGCCCCGTACGGGACTTCGACAATGTTTCGCTTCGTAAGTTCATGGGCTACGAGCACGAGCCCGACGAAGGCGGCAAGCGAGAATAGAAATAAGCGATACCTTGGTTTCATCGTGAGAACGAATCCAAAGTGGGCTCACGCTTCGTTCCCGACACCGACCAGCTGTAGCCATGTCGATGGTCAGCACGGACCTCGGTTAAACCGCAGGCTTCGAGTAACGCGATTGCTTCGCTTCGAGTGTAGTACTTCGCGTAGCGAGGATTGAGTTGATCGTAGATCACAAGACGCCGGGACTCCGCTGATAACTTTACAAGCACCTTCGTTGCATAGCGGTGAAGCGGGAGCGGAATAACATGGCAAGCGCGGATATAAACCCAAAGCAGCACGTCAAGGAGAAACGTTATAGCGACAAGAATGGGATGCGGTAGCTTTGTCGTCAGTTTTCGAAGCGGAAGAATGACTGCGAGAAATAAGCGATTTCCTTCCCGACCGTACACCCAGAGGTAAATTTTTCCATCGCTCTTTAACGCTCGTACTGCCGCTCTGACCGCTGGGAATGGATCGGGAATATGGTGAATGACTCCGTAAGAAAAGACAAAATCGAACTCATTTTCAATGGCGAGCGCTTCGCCAGGAATTTTCAGCAACGTTACCCGATCGCTGTACGGTTGGAGGTTCGCTGCTAAAACTTCAAATGACTCGGATGGTTCAACCGCAGTGACATGGGAGACTCCCAGTTCGAGCAACATCAGGACGATTCTGCCCGTTCCGCTACCGATATCAAGTACGCGGCTCCCAACCAACCTGTTCGGATCGACTGATGGAAACGCATCGAGAAAGAGGTCGGTCGACCCGTAGAATCCCTCGTTCGTTCGATAATGGGACCACTGCTCTCCAAAATCGCGAATGGTTATAGAATCAGCCTCTTTGTCCACTGAATGTACCATTACTCTGGCGTTGCAACCGATTAATCTTTGCAAACATTGCGATATTGCGCACCCTGGGAAAATCATGGAAAAGTGTGGAAAATGACAGAAAAATGCCCTCTCTGTAGCGGATCCAGTCCACATTGGCTTGCGAAGTCGGGACGCGACTACTGTCGGTGCAATCATTGTGGACTAATCTGGATCGCAGAAGGATTAGTTCGAGATGAACAATCGCGTTCCATTTACGAGCAACCTGTTCCCGTCTTCATTCAGGACGGGAATGCTCGATATTACTTGGATGAGACTTCAAACGATGCTGCGCTTGCCAAGTTACAGATTGTTCGTCGATACGCCTCGACTGGTGTTCGGTTACTCGATGTTGGCTCCGGGTTTGGTCACTTCCTCGGGGTGGCAAAGTCTACATTCGATGCCGTTGGACTTGAACTGAGCCCATTCGCGGTCGAATGGTCGCGACGTGAACTTCAGGTTCAAAATTTCGTTGGTTCGCTGTACGACATTCCGCGGGCGATCGTTCCCCCCTTTGACGTGGTGACCTGTTGGGATGTCATCGAGCATTTAGAACAACCGCGGCAAGCGCTTGAAGCTCTAGCGAATCTTACGAAGAGCGGGGGCCTACTGTTTCTCAGCACGCCTGATGCCGGAAGCGTGGTGGCGAGACTGCTCGGACGTCACTGGTACTACCTCGACCCAGTTCAACATATTGCACTGTTCAATCGAGCCAACCTCACCGATCTTGCTCAAACAGTTGGCTTCTCGCTCGTTAAGGCTCGTTCTATCGGGAGGACGTATCGACTCGAGTATATCCTCGAACGATTGCTCTTCCTCTACCGTGCGCCTCAGCCTGAAAAACAAACGCCCAGTCGGTTTCGTTTGCCGCGAAGGCTTGTGAATTTGCGAATTCCGATACGTTTTGGCGATGTGATGTTGTTCGTTTTTCGTAAACGGTAACTTGCCGGGATCGCTAAAGACTCTTTGACTTTGACGATTTATCCAGGATCTGCGTCTCAGCAATCTACAAGACCGGTAGTTTCCCTATCGCAATCGGCTTAGCGCCCAAGCGCAAACATACAAGCCGATGCCGAACACTGCGTGCGTCAGTAAGCTCTGAAGTCGAGCTTGCATCGGATTGGGCGCCTTGGACGCGGCTATGCCTAGGCCGAAGGCTGGCTGCATGAGCAAGAAAGGGGCCGCTACAGTAATTAGCCCCCAAAGCAGTGGAGGAAGAATCGTTGGAGCCTGGGGCCAACTCGGAGACGCTAGGGTGACCAGAGCGACACCAAATATCGCGCCAATGGTATAGTGCGCTAACCGACCAACTGCACACTCCCGGTTCTTTGGCCTTGCTGTGAAGATGTTCGCATGCTTGAACACGCCGTTTGGCATGTGAAGAAGCCAGCGCCCAAGAAAGCAGTAGTCGAGCGAAGGTATCTTAAAAAATTGCTTTCGTAGAAATAACCAAAGATCCATTATGAATGTGGCGCCCAGTCCTATCGTGATTCCGAAGAGTATATGCACATCCTGAATTGCCATGGCGTTTTGCGATTCGACGCGCGGGACCCAATCTACAATTTATACTTATTAATATCCGTCGCGGGTACCGCGTCCGTGTCCGGCGAATGGGGCTGTGGGCGCATCTGCAAATCCCTTCTTGTTCGCAGTTCATACACAATTAAGGCGATAAAACATATCCAAAAGAAAACAAACGCTGCAAGTCCAAGCGAGCCACACACACGCCATATAATGGGGGCATCAAAGATGCTTTTCGCGATTGCAGCAATGACAAACAATGAAAACGTAGCAACAAGGCTTCCGATCGCGCCCCCATACAAAAGCTTCGGCCTTTTCTCGACCGGTGGCTTGCCCGATCCGATCACTATGTCCCAGGCAAGCTCCCATATAGAGTCAAACATTTATCTACCTCAGATAGCCTTAAGAGTTATTGAACGTTACCCACAGAGCGTCTAGGAGGACGGGCGGCGAACCACGTCCAAAGTTTCAGATTACCAAAATCCTTCACGGGTTCGTCGTTCCTGTCGCTGTATTGGTTATATTTTCTTATCGCGGTCGCCCTTGGAAGTAGCACAACGTAGGCTGTCTCTACACATGGGGCCCAAGAAAAGAAAACCAAAGATCAAAATTAAACCCATATTGCGCACAGTGTCAGCCTCGACCTTTTCACTTTGAGCTTCAGCGAGTTTCACTAGCGCATTCACCTGCTCAGCCGACAGACCAGAAGCAGTAAGAGAAGTTTCCGCAGCCTTCAACTGGTCAGCTGCTGATTGGCGCTTGTCACTAGAAAACGACAAAAAAGAAAGAAGGAACAAGAGCACGGCAATGGATTTCGCAATTACCGAAATTAGTCGACTAGAGTGTTGAGATATAATTAAAAGGAGCACCAAAACCACGGCAATAAAAGCGCCTAATTCAAACCATGACAGACCAAACATATGCACCTGCTATTATAAATATTACGTTACACAGGAGGGCCGAACGCCGAGCTTTGCGGAAGGTCCGAGCTTCATATCTTATTCTTACATTTTTTATGACTGACTGGATAGCACTTGTTCGCAGCATACCAAAGCGCCTGTCGAGCGTCAGCTGTGAAGTCTCTTAAGTAAGCCAGCACAGTGAGATTATATTCGTTAATTCGCCCTGAAACTAAACGCTTAGCAGTGATGCGTTGGTGGTCTGAGTTCAAACATCCGCTGCTTTAATTCACCTCGACGTTTCAACACCGGTCGTTGTTCGATTCGCGCGCGGTGCCACGCGGCAAGAACGAGTAAGCCCCAGATCTCAAAGCCATAAGATCTTCTCCTTGAGTTATGCTCCTCCAGTAGTTTTTTCACTTGGGCTGGATTAAGCAGTCTCAGCTTCTTGAGTGACGAGTCACTGAGTAGGTCGTTCACAAGCTCTCGTAGTGGGCCCCTCACCCATTCATGAATCGGAATACTAAACCCTTGCTTCGGTCGCCGGGCAATTTGCTCGGAGAAGAGTCCTTCGGCAACAACTCGGGGAAGGTGCTTCAGCTCGCCATTTGCTGAAATTTTTAACCGCTCAGGGAGCGCAAGCGCCCAGGAAGCAAATTCATAGTCGAGATACGGGGCACGCACTTCGAGACCGTGCGCCATGCTCATCCGGTCGACTTTGGTTAATATGTCATCTGGGAGATAAGTTCTAATGTCCGCGAGCTGCAAATCAAGAAGCGTAAGCTGGCCTCGATTCATCTCGTGCGCGTCTCGAGGGGCAGGGTTACGTGACTTAAGCCACGTCCGGCCAAGCTCAGGACTAAGGAGTCGAGGCACATCATCTGGCAACCACGTCCCGTTAAAGCTCTGGTGTGCCTGAAGCGTTCGGAGTTGTGTTGCTCGCAAAAATCGGCGCAATTTGTACGAGAACGACACCTTATGCTCAGAGGTTGGGAGTTGCTGCCCGATAGTTGCAAGTGCATCCCGAACGAACTTGGGAAGTGATTCGATGTAACGCTGGTGGAGCAGGCTCGCTCTATAGGTCAGATAACCACCAAAGAGCTCATCGCCCCCTTCACCACCAAGCACCACTTTGTTTTCGCGCGCTGCGAGCTCCGATATCTTCCACACGGCAAGCGCTGAGGAATCTGCGAGCGGATCGTCTCCATGCTCCACGAGCTCAAGAAACAACTTGAGGTCAGACGTCGTGAGAGTTGTTCGCGCAAGCGGAAGATTGAGTTTCGTTGCAACTTCGCTTGCGGCCTGATATTCGCTGTACGATGTCTCTTCGAAATCAAGAAAGTACGCCGCTGAAATTGTTCCTTGTCTCACTGCCGATTCTGCAATGAGCGCTGAGTCCATTCCGCCGGAGAGAAAGATTCCGACCGGGACATCACTCACCAACGTATAGCGCACAGCACGATCGAACCGAGCGCGCCATTCGGAAACGACTGCTGCTTGAGAATCTCGATTTCGCTCTACCTTCCCTGGAGGATGCCAGTACTCAGCGCCACGATCACTTTTCCCCGAAATACATCTCCAACTTGCTTGAGGGAGCCGAAACACACCGCGCACCAAGGTGTGCGTGCCGGGAACAAAATTGAGCGTGAGATACTCGCCGAGCGCAGAAACATCGATCGCTCGGTCAAGATCAGGGAGCGCAAGGAGCGGCCGCATCTCTGAGGCAAAAGCAAAGTAACGGTCGCCTTTCCAGTAAAAGAGTGGCTTCTCCCCGAAACGATCTCGCGCGATAAAGAGCTCGCTCTCTGTTCGATCGGCGATGGCAAACGCGAACATCCCTCGCAACCGCTGTGGAAGTTCATGCTTCCACTGTCGGTAGCCATAGAGAAGCACCTCAGTATCACTGTCGGTGGAGAAGATATGGCCGAGATCTGCTAACTCTTCTCGCAACTCTCGGTAATTGTAAATCTCTCCATTAAAGGTAATGACAAACCGTCCATCGCTCGTCGCCATTGGTTGTTCCCCGCCGGACAGATCAATAATCGAGAGTCGCCGATGCCCTAGGAAGAATGGACCATCACTCCACCATGCACCTTCATCCGGACCACGGTGGTAGAGGTGATTCACAAGCGTTTCCCAATGGTCTCGATGAGGCGGCGGACCAGCAAAGGCGAAGATGCCAACGATGCCGCACATTACAATCCTTATTTGCTCTGCGAGTTCCAGCTACCGCGAATTCGGTATACCCGTCGGTCACCCTGTCCATAATGAATACGGATCAGAATTTCGCCTAAAATGCCAGCGACGAATAGTTGAACGGAGGTAAGGATCAGCATCACCCCCAAGAGTAACCACCCTGGTCGCTCCTTAAACATCGCGACGTCAAATATGTGGGCCATGACCATCAAGAAGATGATGATCGTTATGCCAATAAAAGCGCAGAGCAACCCAAGTTTCCCGAAGGCCCGCATCGGCCGATCGAGATATCGAATGAAAAACAGAAGGACGATCAGATCGAGAAACACGCCAACCGTCCGCCCAATTCCATAGTTACTCCTGCCGGTTCGTCGGAGCACATTTGTGATCGGAATCTCTGTGATCCGTGCCCCTAAATCGTGCGCCAGTGCAGGGATGAAGCGATGGAATTCGCCGTAGAGTCTCAAGTCCTTGATTGAATCTCGTCGATAGGCGCGAAATGTTGTGCCAAAGTCATGAAATGGTAATGCAGTTATTACTCGAAGTAGCCAATTTGCTGCTTGAGATGGCCAACGCCGAATAAGTCCCTCAACACGATTCCGACGCCACCCGCACACCATGTCATATCCTTCCTCAAGCTTGGCCAGGAACTGAGGAATCTCTTCGGGCAGATGCTGCAAGTCTGAATCAAGGGTCACAACGAAATCCCCTCGCGCGGCGTCGAGCCCTGCTTGAAGAGCAGAGGTCTGTCCGTAGTTCCGACGCAGTTCAAGCAGTCGCAACCGGGATTCTCTGCCAAGAATCGATTTGATCACCGCGACACTGTCGTCCCGGCTTCCATCGTCCACGAGAATGAATTCGAACTCAAACCTGTCCCGTAATTCATCAGCGACCTTTCCAAGGCGTTCCATGAGCTCCACGACAACAAGTGCCTCGTTATAAACCGGAGATACAACGCTGATCAGGGGTTTCGTCATCACTTACACTCGAGGATAGCGAACGACATTCGCACCGCGCAAGCATGCATAGCTGACAAGGTAGAGTTTAAATCCCCACAAAAGAAGCGGAGATAAATTTCGTCCGAACATAACCTCTCGGTTGAATATAAGGAAAATGAACGCAAGGAATACGATCAGTCCAACTTGAGACGCGAGTGTTCGCTCACGCCAGGGCTTGATCGATGCGATGAGCACGATAAGGAGGAGGTCCTCGTATGCACCCACATACGGTGCGAAGAGGAGAAAACTCCCGATAAGAAGCGCACAGCACAAGATTCGCTCGGGGAACTTCGGGGCAAGAACGATAATGAGGACTGTGCTTGCAAGCCAGATGAACAAACCAACATGGCTCGCTTGCGCCTCGGGCATAATCGAACCAAACGCAGTTCGAAAGAGGATCATTGTTTCCGGCACGATCGAGCCACGATATTCGGGGATAACCTCAGGTTGGCTATAGATATTGAGTGAGTGAAAATACCCAGTCAGCCAGTGAAGACCGTACACCTGAGCGAAAATGCCGACTATCACGAGAACCACGAGAGTGCCGATCGCCGATTCGCGCTTCAAGCCACAGCAAAGATAAGTTGCAAGCCCGATTACGAAATACGTAGGCTTTACTGAGAGAACGATGAGGCACAGCACGAGCGGCCAGTTGATGGATCCGCCAGGCAAACGTTTTCCGTGAGCTACAACGAAAACGAAGATCGCACAGGCAACAAGTGACGTCTGTCCAAGCAACAGCGCCTGAACACAGATATAGGAACATAGCACCAGGAGGAGCCCGACGCCGTATTCTCCTCGTGACGATCCTGGGCTATCGTTCTGTGCAATAAATATCTGCCAAACAGCGAGCACGAAGACGACAGCTGAGAACGCGACCCACGAACTGTAGCCGAGTGAGAGATCGAACGAACTTAGAATTGCGAACGGATACCAGAGGAGGAACGCAACTGGTGATGCACCAATCGGCATCGCTGCGTGAATCGGTCGTCCGGAAAAATTACTGAGAACGGCAAGCTGCGCATCAAGTTGATAGATATCGACGATTTGGTCAAACCAGAACGCCTTTGCCATCAGCAAGTGATAGGCGATATCTGGCATGGTTACCGTAGGTCCATTGATAACTGCGACATCAATCACATAACGAGCGTAGTAGAAAAGAAAACCGCCCAGGATGAACGCCAAGCACCAACCAACCGCTTGCTCTGGGCGTGAAATGTATCGCCGAAGCATGTTCTCCTAACGGGTCTCTTCAGAACGAGGGCAACCAAGTGGGACGGGGAACCACTCCGTCTCCGGTTGCTCGTGGTTCCGGACTCCCTGAATGCGTTGAGAGGATGCTAAACGATGAATCATGATATATCTCACGCCATTCACTGCCGAGTGTGTGACGTTGTTCGTAGGTCGCCGACTGCCTATTGAGAATGATATAGTCTGGCCAGATGCTCAACAAGGCGTTTCGTTGCCCAGGATCGATGGGATCAAGTGCGCGAATCGCGGCTAGGTGGGTGGACTGTGGATAGACCTCCTCATATCGTCCGTCGGTAGCGATTCGATGCTTCGGATATAAACGCCAGAGTGCATAACTCCCGACGGTAAATTCGGTGAGCACCTTGCCATTGCTCCGATTAGAGAAAAGCCACTCGCAGGCAAGAACCGGATATCGACTATAGTCCAACTGGAAGCGTGGCAGTCGAACAACAAAAACGATTGCAAAGAGGGCACAGGCGATTGCTACCGCAATCGCATCGATCTTAATTATCGTTCGAAGCCGATCGTACGCGCGAGGTCGCATCTGGCGTAAGCTCGCAAGTGAAAGTGAAAAGCTATCGGAGAAGTACAGGATACCGATAATGAGAAAAATTGGGCCAAGGCGATCATGCCGATACCCTTCGACAAGAGCAAGGAGGGAGAACGGAATCGCTTCACGAGCAAGCACTTGTCGATGAGTAAATATTCCCCAGAGCACAACGAGCGCGAAGAAGTTGATGACGAGCGCCCCCACCGAGAACGGATTTACCGGCAGCCACTCCGTAATCGTTGAGCGGTCCATTGTTACTGCATGGAGAACATACTCCAAATAACGAACGCCATACGGATTCACAAGCGTCGCAAGAAGTGAGAGCGAGAGGATGAGGAGTACGAAAATGCTCCCTTTCCCTCGTTCAATGAGGAGTGTTCCAGTAAAGATACCCAGGAATACGAGCCCGAGAACAAAACCACCATGCATATTGGTCCAGAGAACCATGACGAGCGGCACACACCAAAGGAGTGCCCGCTGTGAATTTTTCCGAAAGTAGATAAAAGCAAGGAAGAGCAGAACTAAGAATAAGTGGGTAAATACGCGGCAGCGAATTGTGCTCGTCCACACCGAGCAAAGCTGAGGCAATGCGCAGGCGAGAATTAGCGCTATCGTTCTTGGACTTGCATGAGACGAATTTCGAAGGGCACCCAGGTAGATCAGAGACAATGTGAGCAGCGCTACGATTAGTTTAAAGAGAAATAGTGCATGGTCTCCACCCCATTGTGAGAGGGTGTAGAAGAGAACGCCGGAGAGCCATTCGTGATCGAACCAATTTGCATTCGTCGGTGTATAAGCGAAAACGTCGTGTTTCGGGACACTACCCGTCGTAAGTGTTAGCCGGCCGACTGCGACTCGCGCGAAGAGATCCGGGTCGGCGCCAGGAAAGAGAAGAAATGTGCCAAAGAGACCAAGCGCGACGACGGCGAAGCAACGCCCGGTGGTCCAACCGCTCTTGGTTGTATGAATGTTGATGAGATCGTCGTTCGTCATGAAATTTATTTACCCACGATCTAAGATGCGTGAGTCGGGATAATCGATAGTGGCTTGCGGCTATTTAGTAAGATAACCGCGGCAGGGACAAAAGAATTAAGTGAGAGCAACGCACCAAGGCAAAAAAAAAGCGCGACGAGCATTTGGCAGCGTCGCGCGCGTGGATGGAAGTTTGAAACTTTTGAGGGCTACAACTCCCACCCTTGGATTGTAAATGAGTTTCCCCACCTACAACCAGTGCAAGGAAGCCTTAAACTAGCTTACCGATCAGTTTCCCAACCGGAGCATAACCCAAGACTCAGTTACCTGAAGGCCTGTGTTGCTCCACACTCCTACACCGAAGAGTTGCCCCTTGGTGCATCAGTGTGAGGAACATCAACCCCTCCTCACCTTGGTTCATCGATCTGACATGTTGATGAGTTAAGATCAACTCGTACTAAAAATTTTTTTTTTGAACTCGAACGGAGAAACTCTAAATGCGATTCCCTTGCCTGTGAACAACTATTGTAACTAGCGTCACGAGACAACTCTCCCATGCTCGTCATTTAATTGCGTTGCACCAAGCACGGCACGGCTTTGCCCAGGATAAGAATCGATGTTCTCCATAGTAGCCCAGAGAAATTCACGACCACCAATTGCGCGATTCCAAAGTTCGCAGCTCTCAAACCAGTTCGATCATCTTACTTTCAGAAGCGCGACTCTTTGCTACAAGTGAGTTAAACAGAACGACAAAAAAACATCTGTACAAACGGCACAACTTTCTTTAAGGGAATAAATATCTGGCAGCGTCGAAGAAGCTCGCGAGCGTTTTTCAATTTGCGAGCTTCCCGAATCAGCGTGTAAGGGCAAAACAGGCTACACACAAGGGTAGTGCAGTTAGGTTGAGGGCTACTACCACTATCCTTGATTCGGTTTTTCGCCTTCGCTAAAGCTACGGCGGACAGGCTCGTACAAGTCCGCCTTGCCCGCCGAAACTTCAGTGAAGGCGGGTCCTCGCGATTTCCGTTCTACCGACCTCGACTCAAAACCGGACTTTCGCAGAACAGTTAAGTAACTGATCAAATTGTTGCATCTACCTATGGTAGGGCGAATCTAACCCCCTTAGAGTAATCATTTTAATACTGTAGCTCACCACTTGGAGTCAGTTGAAAGCTGCCCTAAGTCGTCTCAGCGATTATGAATTTGCCTTACTAAAAGGCGCATGTATAATCCCACTCCGCTATGATTTGAGTGCGCAAAAATGAAGCTAGAGCCGTCCTCCGACCTCCTTACATCGCCGACCGAAACGGCAACGAGGCCCCGAGAATCGGTTCAAACGCAAGCAGCGGACGGAATGCCAGTGGAAATTCAGGAGCTTTCGGTTGAAATTCCCTTTGACTCAGCTGTTGCACTCGCCTCTGAAGGGAAGGGCTCAAAAAAATCGGTAAAGCTCGTGAAGGAGCGTCAGGTTTCGTCCCCGAACGCCCCATCCAACGAACGCGCATTTGTTCGCACACCGTTTCTCGCGCTCCCAACAATCGAGGTCACGCCGGAGGGAGTTGTTGTCACCATCGAAATTGAGCAAACGACCGATGACATGTTCTTCTGTTTACATTGGGGGAAATGCGATGACAGTGCGTTGCCTTGGATCGATGACGAGGTTGCGCCAGATGAAATTTATACTCCTCGTAAAGGCGCACGAGAAATCCGAAAGACTCTCGTTCCCCAAGAACCTGGTCGTTATGGCGTAACCGCCTACGCCGCGTCTCTCTTCCATCCGAACAAAACTTGGATCGGTGATCTCCAGTCTGGGGATAAAACTTTTACCTGGGATTTAATTACTTCACCTCGTGAAGTAAACGAAAAGAAGCTTGCCGCGCGTGAGCAAGTGCGAGATCGCTTGGAGTTTAAAGCTCGCCTGCTCAAAAGCACAACGACGTTTAGCGATTTCTTAAAGACAGCCGTCCCAATGGCACAGAGTCATAACGTGCGCGGCTTCGGTAAGGTGCTCTTCGATCTTACGCGCGAGGATGTCGGCGCGCGTGAATTCATCGCTGATTACTTCGACGAAGCAGTGCGCGAACTCGCTGACTCCCCCACGGCGACGATGAAGCTCAAGCTTCAGAAACTCGCTAACACGCTCCAGAACATTGGGATAGGCGAAGTCGTGTTCGTCTCACCTGAGGGTCCACACGCAAATGGAGGTGGTCTCGGTCAGGTGATTAACGGACTCCTCCATTGCTTTAATCAGTCGGGCATCTCCTGCACACTCATTGCACCACTCTACGAACAGCAACTACGTAATCGGCATCGTAGTGCAGATGAGCTCATCAATGATGGACTACGAATCTGCGGGCAACTGATGAAGCTTGAACGAGCCGGCAGAATCCCGATCTGCTTCGGTCCAACGCATCAATCCGGAACGGCACAGGTGCTTCAGTCACCGCTTACCGTCCAGGCTCAGGTATTCCGCGCGGAATACGAGCGTGTTCGTGTGCTCCTCCTCCGTCATCCGAGATTCGCTACACGACTCTATCCAAGCGCCTCATCCGAAGAACTTCTCAGAAACGCAGTATTCCTCTCACGCGGCGCACTCGAGCTCATGCGTTCACCAGAGTTCAATCTCGCTCCGCATATCGTCATTTCGAATGATTGGCTTACCGGTTTAGTCCCAGTGCTGCTTCGAACCGACCCCCGTTATTCAGAGGATGAAGTGCTCCGATCAGTCGAGACCGTTCATATTCTCCATAACTGTGGACGTGCGTACCAGGGACGACTCTTCGTTAATCAGTATAACGAAGACATTTTTCCGATTCTTGGAATTTCGGGTGAGCATTTCTTTGGCCTCTCCGATCCCGGTGATCAGAACTATTTAAATTTGACTGCTGGCGCGGTCTTTCACGTTCCTCGTGCATTGATTACCGTGAGCAAGCCCTATGCCGAGGAGCTTTTCTCTCCACAAGGCGGTGAGGGGCTCCATGAGCTCTTTCGAACAAAGAAGGACGCACTTTTTGGCATTAGTAACGGCGTCGACTTAGAGAATCTCCGCAATGTCTTCTGGCAACTCGGCGAGAAGGCCCGTGCAACGATCGGACTACCTCCGCTTGCACCAACAGGGATTACGAAACACCGCTTACTAAAATTTATGCCCACTTACAAAGAGGCTCTCAAAGTCTCCGTGCAGCGTAACTATCAGTTGAACGAAGACCCTAACGCAGTATTACTTTCTTTCATTGGCCGGCTCGCAGATCAGAAGGGTATCGGCTTACTTACGGAACGGTTGGTGAGCGAGCGTGTATCAGTCCTTGAGGCGCTCCTGCGGAAGTTTCCTGAAGTTCAGGTGATTATCGGTGGGCCACCTTCTGATAATGACCAAACCTGCGCGCGTCTTGGAAAGGTCGTTACAGAACTTAGTCGGAAATACCCAGGACGGATCGTTGGGGTCTTCGAATTCATCCCACATACCGAAGGACTTGAAATTACTGGGGCGAGTGACCTCTTCCTTATGCCGTCACGTTATGAACCGGGGGGGATCAGTCAGCTCGAGGCGCTCGCTACTGGCACACTCGTAGTTGCACGAAATGTAGGTGGCATCTCAGCAACGTTAGTCAATTACCGTGATGCATCCCTCCCAGGAAATGCCTTCCTCTTTGAACAATTTCAGGGGAAGGCGCTCTGGTCAGCAATCATTCGAGCGATGGGGGTCTATCGCGACAAGAAAGTGCGCCGGGTATTAATGGTAAAAGCGGCGGTCGCCGAGAATGACTGGGCCGATCGGGCACCGAAGTATTTGAGCGTCCTCCAACACGTGAGCGGAGTTCTTGCGCCGGACACGGACTACCGACACCTTATCGAAAGACGCGAAATACTACAGAGTATTTGAAAGCTTCCTAGGCTTTTTCGGCCTTTTTTAGACTTGAAAGATCGACTTTCCAATGCCCAGTCAGCACGGTCCAATCCCCACTCTGTTGTATGAGCTTCGCAACGAGCGCAGTCCAACCTGTCTGGTGACTCGCACCTAGCCCCTCCCCCGTCTCAGGGTGGAAATACTCGTAGAAGGGAATCAGATCACGCCAATGCGGATCGTTTTGAATAAGAGTGCTCGCCCCATGACACGGCCGCTTGTTATTTGGGTCCAAGGTAAAGAGGCGAATTAATCGCTGGGAGATTTCGGTCGCTACCTCAGCCAAAGTGCACATCTTCCCAGAACCGGTCGGACATTCAACTCGCAGTGCGTCTCCATAATAATGGTGAAACTTCTGCAGCGCCTCGATAATTAAAAAATTCATCGGGAACCAGATCGGTCCACGCCAATTCGAATTCCCACCGAAGAACAAAGTCGTAGACTCGGCTGGCTGATAATCAACCGTATAGACATTACCATTTGCCGTAATCGAATACGGATTTTTTTCGTGGTAGCGCGAGAGCGAGCGAATTCCATAGGGCGAAAGGAATTCATCTGGGTCGAGTAACCGTTTCAGCACTCGGACCAATTTATTTTTGGTTAAAATCGCGAGCAACCTGCGTTTCCCCACGCCGGGGGTGTCCACGCGAGCCATATTCCCTGAGAGGTGGGGACGATTTTTGACAAACCATTTCAAACGCCGTTCGAAGTCCGGAAACATCTCGAGCACCTCAGGCTCGATCGTTTCCACCGCGAACAGTGGGAGTAAACCAACAAGTGATCGTATCTTTAACGGGACAATCTTCCCATCCGGGAGATGGAGCAGATCGTAGAAGAAGCCATCCTCCTCATTCCAGAGCGAGAGTCCGTCACCACCAATATTGTTCATCGCATGCGCAATGCGCAAAAAGTGTTCGAGAAATTTAGACGCCGCGTCTTGGTAAACTCGGTTTTCGGTTGAAAGTTCAAGCGCGATTCGAAGCATGGTTAAGCTATAAGCCGCCATCCAGCTCGTCCCGTCAGCTTGATCGATATGCCCACCAGTGGGGAGCGGCGCACTCCGATCAAATACGCCGATGTTATCAAGCCCGAGGAAGCCCCCTTGGAAGATGTTTCGACCCTCGGCGTCCTTCCGATTGACCCACCAGGTGAAGTTGAGCAGTAATTTATGGAATACTCCTTCGAGAAATTCGCGGTCGGGCTTGCCGTGTATCTTTGCGTCAATCTTGTACACTCGCCATGCTGCCCAAGCATGAACCGGTGGATTGACATCACCAAACGCCCACTCATACGCCGGGAGTTGTCCGTTGGGGTGCATGTACCACTCGCGAGTCATCAGTTCGAGTTGTCGTTTGGCAAAATCAGTATCAATTAAGGAGAACGCGATCGCGTGAAAAGCGAGATCCCAGGCCGCATACCACGGGTATTCCCACTTATCCGGCATCGAGATGACATCAAAATTGGTGAGGTGCTGCCAATCCCGATTACGACCCATTCCGCGATCGCGTGGTGGAGGTGGCCCAGAGGGATCGCCATGAACCCACTGCTCTACGTCATAGTAGTAAAGCTGCTTCGACCAAAGTAGCCCACCAAATGCCTGACGTTGAATACTTCGCTCGTCGTCGCCGAGACGGGAATCTTGGACAGCTTGATAGAATTCATCGGCTTCACGCAAGCGCGTGGCAAAGATCGTCTTTGATTGTTCAAATGGCTTCGTCTGTTCACTATTGACGAGACGAAGTTCAAAACTCTCTTGTGCCCCTGGGCCAAGTTCTACGGTGTAGTGTACGGCAGCCTTTGTTCCGCTGCTCGCTGGATTCACTGCATCAAGATTTTTGCCGATCAAATATGAATGGAATGCATCTTTCGAATACTCCCAGGACGATTGGGCAAAGCCGTAGAGCCGATTGGCATTCGTCTCATTGTTGGTAAACAACAACTCGCCACGCCGCACGGCGTAGAAAAAATAATCACCGAGCACAGGGTGATTCGCGCGGACAAAAAAGTAGTCGGTTGACCCTTCTTCCGCATTCAACCGCGGGATTCCTGAAACATCGTTCATTGGCCCAGTTGGATAGCCCCAACTCCACGTGTTTCGATACCAGAGCGTCGGAAGAAGATGGAGTGTCGCTTTTTCCGGTCCACGATTGACTACGGTGACTCGGATGAAAATATCGTTCTCCGCCGCTTTCGCATACTCAACAATACAATCGAAATACCGATTCCCCTCAAACACTCCTGTTTCAATTAATTCGTACTCACGATCGTGTTTGCCGCGCTTACGATTCTCCTCGGTGAGTTTGGCATAGGGGAACTCAGCATGAGGATATTTGTAGAGCATCTTCATGTAACTGTGGGTTGGAACAGAGTCGAGGTAATAGTAGTACTCTTTTACGTCCTCACCATGGTTCCCCTCCTGTGAGGTGAGACCAAAGAGGCGCTCTTTTAAGATCGGGTCTCGCTCATTCCAGAAAGCAAGTGCAAAGCAGAGATACTGGAAGCGATCGGAGATGCCAGCAATTCCGTCCTCTCCCCAGCGGTAGGCTTTACTCCGCGCGTGATCGTGTGGGAAGAACTCCCAGGCGTTCCCTCCAGCACTGTAATCTTCACGAACGGTCCCCCATTGCCGCTCGCTCAAATAAGGGCCCCACTGACGCCAATTAGACTTTCGTGCTCGATAGTCAGCGAGTCGTTTCCCCTCGGCTGTGTCGTTAAGAGTCACTCGGTTCTCCTCTCTGGTCCCGATTATATCCAAAACACCCTTTCGCGAAAGCTACTCGAGCTTGGATTGTGGTTAACCCTTCACGAGCCTGTTCTACCATCGCCAGTCTGTTTGCCAAACCAGCGTGGTTTGCGATCTGAATATTGAGTCCTGGACGTGCATTTAATTCAAGTATGAGTGGGCCCAAGTCCTTATCGAGGACGATGTCAATTCCTTGATAGCCGAGTCCAGTAAGCTCATAACATCGTGCCGCGAGGGTGAGCAATTCGTCCCATCGTGGGATTGAAATCCCCACCACGCTGTGTAACGTGTCGGGATGTTCATCGATGATCATATCCTTCCAGACAGCGGTAAGCGTTTTCCCAGAGCTCAGATCGATACCCGCGCCGATCGCCCCTTGGTGGAGGTTCGCCTTTCCCTGCGACATTCGAGTGGGAAGTCGCACCATTGCCATTACAGGAACACCAATGAACACAATAATGCGAATATCAGGAACGCCGAGGAAGCTAATTTGATCAAACACCGAATCGAATCGCACACGATACTCAAGGATTGCTTTATCGGTGCGACCCCCGAGACTATACATTCCACTGATGATGTTCAGCGCGTGGTACTTGAGTTGGTCTTCTGAGATGAGGCGTCCGCTAATCTCGCGATACATTGCCTTCATGCTTCCAGTAATAACAATAACCCCCTGACCTCCACTTCCCGAAGCGGGCTTAATGACAAAATCAGTTCGACCATTCAGGAGCCGCGGCAAATCTTTCACCTGTCCCGGAGAGCTTACGACTCCGTAAAGTTCGGGAACCGCGATCTGTGCGGAATGTGCAAGGAGTTTTGTCTTTAGCTTATCATCAACCAGCGGGTAGAGGTGTCTGTCGTTGTACTTGGCGATGTACTCAACGTTCCTCCGGTTGATGCCGAGAACGCCTGCGCTTGCTAGCTCCGCCCACGCACTCATCAGTTTTGTAACCCCCGCAGTTCACGAAACCTCCAGAGCTCGGTCAGCCGGTACCCGGTATAGCGACCGAATAGTAAGATAGCGCTCAAGACAACCAATAGTAGCTCGGGAAAGACAAACAGGAGATGCTGCACTGCAGAGAAGTTCATCACCAAGTATGCCAGGGTGGCGGCGACTAAGCTCCCTGCGCCTTGTTTTAACGCGTCACCTGCACCCTGTTCCTCCCAAATGATCGACATTCGCTCAATGGTCATCGTGAGAATGACCATTGGGAAAAGCGCTACGGAAAGACCGGCTTCGATTCCAAGACGGTGGGTAATAATACTTAAACCTGCCATGATCAGAATGACAACCGAAAGCGTTGCTGCAAGTCGCGGCACGAGTAGCAGTTTCAACCGCTCAAAATAGGCGCGAACAGCTAAACCAAGTCCAACAACGATAATAAACAATGTGGCACCCCAACCAAGGCTTGTTTCACGAAACGCTAGGGCAATCAACACAGGCATGAAGGTGCCAAAGGTCGAAAGACCAATAACGTTTCGAAGGAGCACGATAAGGAATGCACCAAGGGGTATGGTGAGCACAATCCGATAGACGGCCTGAGTTCGAAGCGGCAAGCTGAACAACGACAGGTCGAGGAGAAGCGGCTTGGACATTCGTCCACTGATCATTGCCGCCTGAATTGCCCGTTCACGATCGAGATCAACCGCAACCGTAACCTGCAATCGATCACCATTCGTCACCTGCGCCAGCGGCTTCGACCCACGCCACCAGGGGAAATATTCGTCGGGAACGCCTCGTTCGTTTAGCGCAACGTTATAGGGCTCCCAGATTTTTCCCTGCTCATTGAATACTTCAATCCAATGGAGCAGTGGCGCGTTTCTTGTTGGCTGCTCGAGATGAATACCATGGACGACACGGCTCGGAATCTTTGCTCGTGCGAGCAACTGAACGACCAGTTCGGCTTTCTTTTCATCGTCAGCGCTTCGCCCGAGGAGAAGTTTCACATTATCACTACGTTCTTTACGATTGATCTCGCGAATAACTCCGAGGACAATCCCATCGCGATCGGCAGAGCGCGCCGTGATATCAGCAAGAAGCGAATCTGCAGCAACAAGATCCGCACCGGCAAATTGGGGATCCTGCACCGGAACGACAGTCGCTCGCTTCGCACTCGGTTTCGGTGAGTCGGCACTACTGAGTCTTCGAACAACGCCACGGTAATAAAGCGTCTGCGTCCCACTCACTTTGCGTGCCGACCAGGTTGCGGTTCGATTCTCCCCTTCGGGCTGGCTTGTGAGACCATAGCCAAAAGAGATGAAGCTCTCATCCATCACCACCGTGCGACCAGCGTTTCGTGGAATGTACAATGAAACTTTGGCTGAGCGATCTCGTGCAACAAACGACACCTGTGCTTCAACATCCCAAAGTGGACTCTCGCGATCATTCACCAAGGGAAATTGGAGGACAAAAACCTTGTAGAGGAAGATGCCTAAACTCAAAACAGTAAGTATTGAGACAAGGAGATAGAGATGTGCGCGACTCATTCCTTCGGTTTCTCTTCGCAGTCTGGTTCTGCACTATAACTTATCGCCGGGTCGATAATTGCGGAGCCCGCGAGAAAATCCCGGCCAACGAGGAGTTGGTAGGCGAAATTTCGACGATCAACCAGATTCACATCCGTCAGTTGATACAGATTCCCCAAACAAATTCCCATCCGAACTACTTTCCGATACTGGGTTTTCCCTTTATGGCGTTTCACCATAGCGATTCGGTGAATCTCCTTCTTAATCGTCATGCGCTCACCATAGCGATTCACGATTTCAAACTTTACCCATTCGGTATCACCCTCCTTGAACTTCGCGATGTTCTGTGCGTGGAGTGACGAGCTATCGGCGCCCGTATCGAGTTTTGCATGAACCACGACACCGTCCGGCATGAGTCGAACTTTCTCGACCCAACCGAAGGTCCGTTTCGTCTGGGCAATGGATTCACTCGCGCCGGCGAGAGCGCTGATGAGCAGTATCACGAGCACTATAAGCAATCGGCGCATATGAACCTCATTGTCGCTGGTTGCCTAGTGTCTTAACACCAGCGGATATCTGGGGGCAATAATATTAGCTCGAAGAGCGCCTAACAAAACTAAAAATTCTTTCTCTGCTGCTCCGGTGCTCCGTTGCTCTGTTCAC
>FKKE01006618.1_pt1 | contig 47670 bp, 48 predicted proteins | sample 1106331 | NCBI WGS metagenome assembly FKKE01 (sample SAMEA3931202, study PRJEB13176) | freshwater metagenome | biome: Drinking water system; feature: drinking water; material: freshwater | place: China | collected 2013-02-06
CAAAGAGATGTACCTCGGTAGCAAGAAAAACCCACATTCCAAGCTTCGACGCGTGATATGCCTGCTCGGGCTCAAGATGATGGTAGTGTCCTGCTGGAAGTTCAGTGTGTTCCGACATGAGATCTGTCCTTAGGTGTGTGGTCGTACTCGTGATGGCCATTCATCCCATACCCATACGTCCAATCGTGGATCACCGGAATTGTCTCAAAGTTGTCATGTGCTGGTGGCGAGGGAGTCTGCCATTCAAGCGAAAGAGAGTTAAAGACGTTGTCTGTGCAAGCTTTCCCTTTGAAGGCCGCATGGAGGAGGTTGAAAATCACCAGGGCATAACCGAGCGCGTTAATGAAAGCGAAGACGGTGGAAACTTGATGAAGACCCTGAAACTCCACCGGATAGTCATAGTAGCGTCGCGGCATTCCCAGCATTCCGAGAACAAACTGTGGGAGAAACGTCCCGTTAAAGCCGATGAACACGAGCCAGAATGCCACCTTTGCTACGGTTTCGTTATAGATTCGCCCGAACATCTTCGGAAACCAGAAGTGAAGTCCGGCGAATAAACCAATCACCGAACCGCCCTGAATCGTATAGTGAAAGTGCGCTACGACAAAATACGTATCATGGTAATGGGCATCTGTAGCGAGGGTTGCAAGGTGCATTCCGGTGCATCCCGCGATGAGGAACAGGAAGATGAAACTGATCGCATAGCACATCGGGATTTCGAAGCTTATCGCGCCGCGGTGCATCGTTGAAACCCAGTTGAACACCTTCACTGCTGTCGGGATGGCAACGAGTACCGTGATAAACGAAAAGATATAACGGGAAGCATTCGACATTCCCGCGACGAACATATGATGTCCCCATACGAGAACGCTGATTGCAGCGATTCCGACACTTGCTGCTACGAGCGCACGGTAGCCGAAGATTGGTTTTCGCGAAAAGACAGGAATTATTTCACTGACAATTCCAAATGCCGGTAGAATCATGATGTAGACCACCGGGTGTGAGTAAAACCAGAAGAAGTGCTGAAAGAGCACGGGATCGCCACCCTTCGCCGGATTGAAAATCCCGATTCCCAACACGTTCTCGAGAATCAGGAGGAGCAAGGTAATGCCAATCACTGGGGTTGCCACCACTTGGAGAATGGCCGTGGCGTAGAGCGTCCAGACAAAAAGCGGAAGTCGATTCCAAGTCATCCCTGGAGCGCGCATCTTGTGCGTTGTCACGAGGAAGTTCACGCCGGTGAGAATCGAGGAGAATCCAAGGATGAAAGCAGCAAACGTCATCACTACTACCCCGAGCTTCTCCGGGAGACCTTGTTTGATGCTGTATGAAGTATAGAACGTCCAGCCAGTATCAATTCTCATGAAGATCGCCACCAGCGCCACTGACACGCCAAGGACATAGAGCCAATAACTGAACCGATTGAGCCGGGGGAAGGCAACATCCTTTGCGCCGATCATCAGTGGGAGGAGGAAATTACCGAGCGTTGCCGGAATACCTGGCACGATGAAAGTGAAGATCATTATAATGCCGTGGAGCGTGAAGAACATATTGTATAACCCGGCATCGAGAAACTTTAAGGTTGGGCCTGGAGTGAAAAGTTCACTCCGAACAACAAGTGCCGCTAACCCGCCGAAGGCAAACGCCACAAGCATCGAGCCGAGGTACATCAGCCCAAGTCGCTTGTGGTCGATCGTCATCCACCAAGACCAAAAGCCACGTTCATGATTGAGGTAGTTCAGGTGAGTTGACGATCCGGCCATGAGGTTTCCGTTACAGTGATTTCAAGTAAGCAATTATGCCAGAGAGTTCTTTCTCGCTCAGCTGTCCTTGGAACGATGGCATGACAACACCGGTAAATCCCTGGACGATCTTTGCCTGCGGATTGAGGAGCGATTCCCGCACATAATTCTCATCTACGGTGGCTTGAGATCCGTCCTCGAGCGTTCGAGTCCCGGATTGGAAGATGCCCTTGAGTGTTGGTCCCTGTCCTTTGGTCCCGTCAATCGTGTGGCAAGCGTTGCACGCTTTTTTTGCAAAAGCTTCCTTGCCGACTTCCTGTGGGCTTAATTCAACCGCAGGGCCACGATCTGCGATATAGTCCTGATAGGCTTCGGGTGTTACAACTTCGAGCGAAGCCATCATCCCCGAGTGATCAAAGCCACAATACTCGGCGCAGAACACAGGATAGGTGCCGAGCCGCACCGGAGTGAACCAGAGATAGGAGTAGACATTCCCGCGGACATCTTCTTTCACGCGCATTGCAGGGATAAAGAAACTATGGAGCACGTCGTGCGAGGTCATAATCAACCGCACTGGGCCACCGATAGGAACCACAAGTTTGTCGGTGTCCTTTTTCCCGTTCGGGTGTTCAAATTCCCAGCGCCAGCTATGGGCATCAACATTGATCTCGAGTGCATTTGCAGGAGGGGTTCGCATTTCGCGATATGAATTTAAACCGAGGTAGAAGGTGAACCCAGCGATCACCGCAGGGATGACCGTCCAGACTGTTTCTAAAGTAACGTTATGTGTGATCGGCGTACCTTCTTGATCGGGAGAGCGTCTGCGATACTTGTACGCAAAATAGAGCGCAACAAGCGTAATACTCACGGTGGAGATGACGGAGACATCGGTTATAAAACCGTTGATCCAATCAACTTCGCGGGCCCAGTGCGAGCCCTGCTCAGGCATGTAATCAAACATTGCGAACGGTCCTCAGCGCCCTCAACTCCCTGATCCTTAACCAAATGATTCCGCTACCGAGAGCAATAACGACCGCCATACAGACAGCTTGCGTCAGCCGCATGACAGCAAGGGTGTATCGGCCTTGACTCGGATCGAACCGAAAACAGAAAAGGAGCACGTGATCTAAGGGAGAACCTATCCTACCCCGCGAAGCTTCGACAAGTGCAAACCGCAAATCTTGAGGGGAGAAGTTTATCCCGTAGAAATAACGTGAAATTCGCCCCTTTGGGGTAAGGATCATGAAGACCGCCACATGCGAGAACTCGCCACTATCTTCGACATAGCGAAATCCAAGCTGCTGCATAAGTGGTTTGACACTTGCCTCGCGGCCAGTGAAAAACCCCCAAGCCCGTGCGTTGGGCAGGGAGGGAAGCGCCGAGCGATATTTGTGTGCGGCAGTAGCCGCCATCGCTGGTTGCTCGGTATGGTCGAAGCTCACTGTTGCCACGGTGAAGTCTCGCCCAAGCTCTAAGTCTGTTTGTCGGAGCACTTCGGTAAAGCCATCAAGAACGAGCCCACACAATCGAGGGCAACCGTAGTAGACGGGGGTAATAATGAGTGGTCGATCGGGTAAGATGAACTCTTGAAGTGCAACTACGCTGCCATGTTCATCAATCAATGGAAGTGTGAGATCGATCTGCTGGTCAAATTGTTCGCTCGTTGTAACTTGCTCGGGGATGACGCTTGGGTCTTCAATGGCAAATGCACTACTCGGCAGGAGGAAGAAGTAGATGAGGAAGCTAGGGAGTAGCGGACAGATTTTCACCCGGTCAATGTAACGGAACCGCCAACGGAAAGGAATTGTTTATCGATGATGAGCGTTCTCGAACCGCTAACGCTGATGCGATGAAAAAACCATCTCTCCGGCGGCAACTCTGCGTATGGCCTTGAGCACTGCCTCTGGCTCCTCGTCTTTTGCGATAAGACCCCAGGCGCCGGCTTCAGCACCCTCTAACCGAAGTTCTTCACTAATCAAGCCGCTAAATAAGAGGACCTTTGTGTCACATCCCTTACTTGAGAGATCGCGTAGGACTTCAAGCGGATCCCGCCCGGGCATACGTAGGTCAAGTACAACCACATCTGGCGAGACATTCTGTACGGTATCGACCAATCGATCCGCACTTGCGAGCGCGCCAACGAACACCATGTCTTCTTCACCATCAATGAAATGCTTATAGAGCTGGGCAAAATCCCAACTATCATCAACGAAGAGGACTTTAATCTTGGACATGAAAACTCCAGGGTGACGTAAACATCCGGTCGGGTAGTGGAACAACCTATGACACTATATATATTATCATGTTATACAACTTAAGAGCATTTCCTAGGCAAGTACGAGGGTCTACAGGGCGCAACTTGCTTCTTTTATTCTAACATTCTAACCGATTGAGATGTAACGGCTGTAGAAATCCGACCAAGGAACGCGGTCATGAAAAAAATGCTTAAAGAGTTTAAAGAGTTCGCCATGCGGGGGAATGTCGTCGACATGGCGGTCGGAATTATGATCGGCGGCGCATTCAGTACAATAGTGAAAAGCCTCGTTGATGATGTCCTCATGCCTCCGATTGGCGTAGTGCTCGGCGGTGTGGACCTGTCGCGTTTCTTCTTCGTCTTAAAGCAGGGCACTCCCAGTGGACCGTATCTTTCGGTGGCCGAAGCTAAGACGGCCGGTGCAGCAACACTCAATTACGGCATGTTCGTTAATGCAGTGATTAGCTTCTTGCTCATCGCCTGGGCAACGTTCCTGATCGTGAGGAGTATTAATCGTCTTCGGCGGGAAGGGGGCGAGACAAAAGCTGAACCAACGACGAAAACCTGCGAGTACTGCATCTCGAGCATTCCGGTTCGCGCGCGGAAGTGTCCGCACTGTACATCGGTGCTAAGTTAGGGAGGAAGTAAGGCAGGGGCAGAGGCAAAGGCAGTGGCAACGATAGTGGCGATGACGAAGGCGGGGGCTATGGCAGCGGCAAAGATTACTGATCAAAGAAAATCTTAGCCTCTGCCCTTGCCCCTGCCTTCGCCATCGTCGTAGTCGTTTTCTTTGCCTTTACCCCTGCCTTGACCCACTCCGGTCAACCGCTTCTCGTTTCACCTCTAGCACAATATCCGAGGGATCTGTCTCAATGACGACGGTACCGTCCACGCGTTCTATGTGGAGCTGGACTACTTCTGTGCCGAGCGAAAGATTCATGATATCTACCCTTTCGATGAATTCTGGAAGATACGGTTGGAAGAACCTCACTCGTCGAGTCCCGCCGCAGACCTCCAGTCCGAGAACGGCAGCGAGGAGCATGAAAACTGAGCCGGCGGCCCACGCTTGAGGTGAACAAGAAACAGGGTACTGAATTGGCGGTGCACCAAACTCTCGATTGAAGCCACACCAGAGTTCCGGGAGCCGCTGTAACGGTGTTCTCTCCGTTACCTCAAGCAACATGCGGAAGATCTCGCCTGCAGCTTCCTTGTAGCCGTAGCGTGCGAGACCGGAGGCAATGAGTGCGTTGTCATGAGGCCAGACAGAGCCATTGTGGTATGACATCGGATTAAACCGAATCTCATCCGAGGCAACCGTCCGAATACCCCAACCAGAGTTCATCCAGCTAGCGAGCAGTACTTCTTTCAGCCGAGCGGCGCGAGCTGGCTCTGCAAGTGCGGCATAGAGCGTGTGACCAGCATTTGAGGTTTTCACGCAACAAGGCGCTTTCTCCCCATCAAGAGCTAAGGCATAGGTCGATTGATCCTCAAGCCAGAACGCTTCGTCGAACCGTTTGCTGAGCAGATGTGCGCTTTCAGCAAGAGTCTCGGCGAGCGCCGGTTCGCCCATCTCGCTCGCAAGGAACGCTCCGTCGCACTTCGCCTGAAAAACATAGGCTTGGATTTCTGAGAGCGCGATGGCTCCCTCAGCAAGCCTCCCATCTCGATGGAAGATAGCATCCCCGGAATCTTTCCAACCTTGATTTCGGAGTCCACTTCGCGTTGTCGTCTGATACTCTACGAATCCATCCCCATCGCGATCGCCATAGCGGTCAATCCACTCCAATGCAAGCTTCACTGCTGGCCAGAATCCAGTAAGACTTTCATGGTCTTTCGTTCGTCGATAATACGCTGCAGCAAGACTGACGAATAATGGCGTTGCATCAGCACTACCGTAGTACCACTGAAACGGAATTTCACCTAACCGCGCGAGTTCCCCTTGTCTTGTTTCATGGAGAATCTTCCCTGGCTCAGCGTCTTTAGTTGGATCTGGTTCAGTTGCTTGCGTTGCAACCAGGTAACGAAGTACCCCTTCAGCCATCTGTGGAGAAAAGGGGAGAAGTTGAAGCGCGGTAATAATGCCATCACGTCCAAATGGCGTACTAAACCATGGAATGCCAGCATAAGGATAACGACCCATCGGGGTGTCGGACAGTAGCATCTCGAGATCAGCCTTCGCACGATGTAACCAGCTGTTAAGTTGCGCGTTGGATGTCACGATCGAACAATCATGCCCGAGTCTTTGGAGGTAACCGCGCTTTCGTTGCGCAAGAATTTTCGAGAATTCCAGAGGTGCTGGCCGGAGATTTTCTCCCTCGAATGAAATGTGGATCGACCGCTCTCGTACCTCCTTTGGTTGGAGGAATACAGCAAACTGAGCGACTTCCGCGCTTAGTTCTTTCGGTTCGGTGTCAAAAATGAGGTGAGTTCTTCGCACGACACGATCGAGACCTGAGTAACCGAGGATCACTTGCTCATCTCCAACTTGTGGCTCGAGGAACGTTCCCCGCTTCTGTCGTGAAAATCCACGGACTTCAAAAATGTCGAGGAAGTCCGCTCCCCAAGAAATAGAATAGGAGAGGCGAAATGCAGTATTTGAAGCATTCCAGAATCGCAGTTGTTCGTGGAATCCTCCTTCGCTCACCAATTGCTCTCGGCGAATGTGAAGGCTCCCGCGAGGCAACTCAACGAGGTGACTCTCGAAGCGGATGTCTGGATTCGTGAGATCGACGACGAACATAAGGTCATCGTCGGTCGTTCCCGAACTGAGAAGCAACGGTTGTTGTCTACTTCCGAGACGGAACTCTAATCGAGAAAGATAACGTGTTCCTTGATGGTAGACCCCCCCGTCACCCAATCCGATTGGCCGAATATCTCCAGCCCGATTGAGAATTGCAAATGTATCACCGTGCTTAAGCACGGTGTCTTGCCCAATATCTCGGATCGCGGTCGCGAGAATATAGAACTTGTCGTGAACCTGTATGACCTCATCCATCGGCCATCATCTAGAAGTTTGCGGCAACGGAGATACCCGCATAGTCGTGATAGAGTGAGTGATAGAGTTCGAGATACTTGTCCGCCATGATATCGGCCGTAAAGCGCTCTTCAAATAATTTTCTACACTTTATCCGATCGTGCGTTCGCGCAGCCTCAACCGCGCGGACCGCCTCATCAATTGAGCGCACGATGAAACCGTTCTTCGTGTGCGAAATGATCTCGGACACTGAACCACATGGCGTAGCGATAACCGGGGTTCCGGCAGCCATCGCCTCAATCATCACCAATCCGAAGGGCTCAGGCCAATCAATAAGAAACAAAAGGGCGAGAGCATTCTTTAAGAGAATACTCTTGTCTGAATCGTCGACTTCACCATGAAAGGTCACTAATGGATTCTCTAGTTTCTTTTTAATCACAGCGTCGAAGTAGGCAGAGTCGGTTTCGCTCACTTTTGCCGCAATATGGAGCGGCACCCCGACCCGCTCAGCAAGCTCGATTGCACGGTCAACTCGCTTCTCCGGAGAAATTCGCCCGATGAATACTAGGTAGTCACCCGGAGTTTTTCGAAATTCGAATCGATCGGCCGAAAGTCCGTGATACACGGTTCCTTGCCAATTAATCGACGGAACGGGCTTTCGTTGCGCATCGGAGATAGAAACAACAGGGATATCACGGAACTCTCGATAGAGAGGGATAAGGTCAGGAAGATCTAAGCGTCCATGGAGCGTCGTAATGGTTGGCGGTGTCACCCGTCGAAAAAGGGGATAGGCGAGATAGTCCACGTGTGAATGAATGATATCGAAACTGTCGGCAAGTTTTGATACCTGTTCGAGCATAAGCACGTGGTAGGCAAGCTGGTCGACAACACTTCGATTAAGCCGCAACGACTCCGAGCAGCAAGGCACAAGTTGTGCCTCTGTCACTGAGTCGCCACTTGCAAATAACGTAACGTCGTTGCCCTTGCGAACAAGTGCCTCGGTAAGTTCTGAGACAACCCGCTCTGTCCCCCCATACCATTTTGGCGGCACGCTCTCATAGAGTGGCGCTATCTGCGCAATTCGCAATTGTTTCTCTCCTATTTACTTCAGTCATAGTCGCGGTAACGAGCACGCTCTCGCCGTCGTATTTCGTCGATCTCTTCATCTTGGTCTTCGAGCTCACGGCCGATTAAGCCACCGCCGAGGGCTCCAGCAGCTCCGCCGATCAATGCTCCGCCCGCAGTACTGCCGGTCTCACTACCGATCGCACCGCCGAGCACTGCACCGGATACCCCACCAATCGCCGCTCCTTTCTCGGTTTTCCCCCAGTCGGAAGGATTGAGCGAGCTCTCTGAGCAACCACCGAGAACGAAGAGTAAGAGAGCCATTACTGTTGAGAGAAGTTTTTGTTTCATAGTATCGCTCCTCCTGACTTTTCTTTGAAAAAATGGAATATTTCTCCTCCCATTATTCTTTTCATGGTTTTGGTTTCGGTCCTATGATGAGCATCATTTTTCTTCAAGCGCTCGGGAGACAAACGGATGAGCTTGGAAACTCAACCGTGAGCTTTCCCTGACTACGATCATGGCGAGCCTCGCCGTTCTTAGCTACGAGCCGGTTAGGATGTTCATTCACATTATGTGGAGGATTATATGAAACGAGATATGAGCGTACTCGCGCTCGCTTTGCTTGTGGGATTTTCGTCGCCATACCAAGGGTTTTGCGAGAATCAGGCCACGGGCACCGGTGAGATGGCGGGAGAACAAGCGAAACGAGATCGAGGATATGAGCGTGCATCGATGCGGAGCGATGAGGAACTTGGTGAAGAGATTAGCGGAACCTTGGTTAGCTTCATTCAGAATACGGTGCAAGGCGATCTCGAAGGCGTAGTCGATAACTTTTACAAACCTGATCGGGATCGGCTGGATAATGCCGCTCCTGCCGGCGAGAACTTGAAGAGCTTTGCGGACCTTGGTGATACACTGGACAAACGCTGGAATGAGAAATTCGGCAACCAGTTTACTGATGAGCTAAAAGGCGTGCATGAGATGGTAAAGGCTGCGACGATGAGCAGGATTTCCGACAAGCAACTCTCCCTACAGTTTGCGAGCCAATCATCCTCGGGCGTGACAGTCTCACCAGTGACTCTCCGTCTCGTCGATGAGGGGATCATCGGTGAACAGTGGCGGATCGACGTGCCAGATTCACTCGATCGACCAACGTTACGTTCACGACTCGAGCAAGAGCTTGAACGCGCGGACCGTGAAATTGTTGGCTCAAATCAGCCGATGTCAACGGCCATTCAATTAGCGGCACTTCGACTCATCGGTACCGTGGGCACAAATTACGCGCAGCCTGGCGAGCGGATGAATAACAACACGGCATCAGCAGCCCCGTCCCACACTGGGCATGAACGGAGATAGCGAGAGAGTTCGCGTCTAATCGAGACCACGGAAGCCATTCCCGCATGCAACTGCGGGAATGGCTTTTTTTATTTTAAAAAAATTTCTTGCAGAATCGGCGAATGATCTTCATCATGCTCTCGGAAGAGCGAAGATCGCGGAACCGTTTTCTTTCCAAACGCTTCTAAAAGTTTTTCGCTCCAGTTTCATCGGTCGAATGGCTAATCGGCGTAGCACCCGCCAGGCCACCGAAACATATGTAGGCATTGAAGTAACACCTCGCCATGCAGCAGTTTGTAGCAGTTTCTCGGCGTCCTGGGCTCCTTGCGTGTCTTCCCCTCGCGCTTTTTACTATTTTGACCGGCCCCCTATCGAACGCGAGAGCGATCGATGAGCACTATCAACAGATAGTAAGCTCAAATTTTGTGCTTTACGTGGAGCAAAACCCGCTTGGCGAGTTTGCTCAACCGTATACAAGTGAAATCTCCGGGAGTGTTCTACGGTTACTTGAATCAATTGCCACCGATTTTGCTCCAGTCTGGGGAAATTCACCGGACAAAATAGTGCTCCGACTTCTCTCACCGCCAACGTTCTACCATCACGTGCTAGCGCCGCCATGGTCTGAAGCACTGTTTCGTGGAGGCGAGATACACCTCCCACTCCTTGCAGAGACACCACCACGTCAGAAAAAGTTGAGTAAAATCCTCCGTCATGAGTACACCCATGCCCTCGTCGCTTCCCGTTCCGGTTCTCGCTGTCCTGCATGGCTTGACGAAGGAATTGCGCTCCTCAGCGAGCAAGCTGCTCATCCCGAGTTGGAAGAAGCGCTGAAGAAATGGCAGCTCAGCAATGAACCTTTCGACCGTTCGTTCTGGGAAGATGGTTTTACGCGATTGAGCGACGAGCGAGCGATTGTTGCCTACGCTCAGAGTCTCTTTGCCGCTCGTATGTTAGTCACAACCAGCGGTTACGCAAGCGTCCTGGATTATCTTTCTCACCTCCAACGAGGTGATTCACCTCCCGCTTCATTTGAGCTGGCGTTTGGAAAATCGCAGAGTGAATTCGAGGCAGAATTCCTCAGCATGCTTCGAGAGATGGCGCGAACCTAGAAGCAGCTACATAGGCTTTTTATATTGCACAGAGCAACAGAGCACCGGAGCAACAGAGAAAACGGAAAAGAACTCCGTTCTATTGCACCGTAAATGCCGCGATGCCTTGCGCTGGGAATGCGCTATCGCAACTTCTGAAGATGGTATCGAGCCCACCTGCAGCAGTTATTGAACTCGTTCCGCGGGCAAACGAATCGATCGTCAACGTAAGTTCGGCATCAGCGTTTCCCCCAGGATTATCCGCATCTATGAGGTCGCCTTCATCGAAATTAAAAATGAGAAAGGACGATCCATCGCCACAGGATTCCACTAATGGATCAATTTGATGGTCATCGATCGCACGCTGAAGCTCCGCTGAGCCTTCGTGATAACGCACAATCGAGGGGAGTTGAACAGCAAGGAGAACATTTTGATCATCGTCGAAAACGTCGTCCGAAGAGAAGGAAAATTCGACTCGCGCCACTGTTGATTCTGGGTGGATGAGGACACTATTATCTATTGCGACACCCGTAACCACCGTTGTTCCATCAAATTCATCATCGTCGTCGTCGCCACATCCTCCCGTGACTGCAACCACACTCACCAATGCCAACGTAATTATTAATCGTAGCATGTCGCTTCGTTTCAGTTCCATATTCCTACCCCCTAATCACCATTCACTTTTCAATCAGTTTTGAATGAACAGCTTCACGCCCGATACTGACTGGGCAAGACTTATTGCTGTAGAGGCTTCGTGCGGCGAATCAACAAAGCCGCGTAACGTCACTTCACCCTTGAACGTGTCAACATTAATATCGAGGCCGGAAACCTCTGCGTCCGAGAGTAGTTTTGTTTTTACGAGAGAGGTAATTCGTTGATCATCAACCGTTTCGCCAACCGTGCGGTCCTCTTGAGCTGCGATGTACCCCGCCTCCGCGCCAACACCTGCTACTGCCGCCCAACACCCACTGAGCGCAAGGGACACAATCGCACCCGCTAACAAGATTGTTCGATTTAACATTGACCGTTGCCTCCACACCACACGGACTCCTAGGAACGGGTAAGGAGCCGTCCCAGGAGGAACCCAGCTGCTGCCCCAACAAGGAGACTTTGCACCGGTCGTTCTTTAATCATTGTTTCCAATCTTGAGATGTAAACGTCGCCATACTCGCGGAGTTCATGGAGTTTCTCTTCACCAAGTTTGCCAACTTCAGAGGCAGTTCGGTTGGCGGCTTGAGAGATATGGCTTCCAACATCTCGGAGCTCTCCACCAAGCTTTGATACTGTATCACCAAATGTGAGTTCCTCAGCCGTAGAACTACGTGATTTTTCCATTTGCCTCTCCTTGACCTAATAGTCTGTAGTTTGCTTTCGAATCCAAGAGTAGAGTTCCATGCAAGCTTCTCTTTTTCCATGAGCCAGCTCATCCTCCCGCTTGATATGACCCGAATCATGCACACACGAGAAACGAAATTGTGATGCTATGCATGGGGATGCTTGAGAGTTAGACTAGGTGGTGATAACGAGTGAGCGACGTGTGCCTATGTCAGAGAAGAATCCTCATTACCCGCTGAGAGAAGCTGTTCGCGAGATTGTTTATGCGCATCCACTTCCCGCGGTAGGCGGCGCGTTCCTTCTTGGCTGGTCACTACCATTTGCTGCTGCTTGGTGGTTGAGGCAGCCACGTGCTTTTCAAAGGAAGTTTGCTCGTTTGCTTATTCGGGAGGGGATTATTTCACTCGTTCACTATTTCGTCCCAGCGAGCATCGGGAGAGGCGCCCATGAAACGTCACGCTTTGCTAATGAGGACGACCGAATGGCCAAAGCAAAACTCGACAAAGAGCTCGATCAATCACTTGCCGACACTTTTCCAGCGAGCGATCCGCTGAGTTTGGGACGCTAGAGCGATTCCTGGCAAAGTGAAATTAGTCGTGATCAAACGAGGGCTTGTTCGGATGGCCATCCGAGCGCAGCGTAGCATGTTCAATTGCTTCCGTAGCTCCGACCTCTTTTATTTTCGGTAGTGCAGTATCCACAACCGCGAGAATATGAGTTTGCAGATGGACGGCATTTCGTTTGGAGAGACCCTGGATTCTCCCATGAGTCGCAAGTGGCGACGCCGTGAGAACCGCGAGGGAATGGAGGCCGAGAAGCCACTCGAGAAAATCTCTTGTAAGTGAAACGTCGTTTATTTTCACGAGTGGAATAGCGAAGCGGGAACGCAAAAATACTCCCTGCGCGATCGCAAGTTGCTCCAACTCGATAACGTACGTAACGACCAGATAATAAACAATCTCATAGAGTAATTTGATGAGCGAGACGACCAAAATAGCAATGAAGATCCACGCCATGATCTGAGTCATGCTGTTTTCTACCGATTCCACTGGGGCACTTGCTCCGGTATAGTTTCCAGTCGCGAGCAGCCCAAAAATTGCGAGAATTAACGCTAATAAGATCCAGAAGCTTCGGTAGACAATCAGCCGAAGCGAGATGGGATAAAGCTTCCGTAGATTTACACGAGTAGGGACTGGCTTTAGTTTCTCAAAGGCATCGGCTGTAGTGGCCATAGGTCAAAACTACCCCATTTAGAAACATCAGTTTCATGATGGCGATCAGTGAGGCTCAGCTGCTGCGTAACGTGAGGTGCGTCATACCGCTGAAAAAAGGAAATGCGTTATTTTTGTGCGAAATTATTTCTAGGAGGTGAGATATGAACTGGGATCAAGTAGAAGGCAAATGGGAAGAGTTTAAGGGTTCGGCAAAGGCGAAGTGGGGCAAGTTGACCGATGATGATCTCATGATGATCAACGGGCGGCGGCAGCAACTTTCGGGAAAGATCCAGGAGCGGTACGGCTACGCTAAAGATCGCGCCGAGAAGGAGATCGACGAGTTTCTCAATCAAGAGGCGGGTCGTAAGCAAATGCCTAAGGCGGGAAACTACTAATCAGATCACGTAACAAATTGCTTTTTCTGACACTGGCGAGCCGCAAACGTGCAGATGATGGCGTGTGCGGGCTCGCCATTACTATTCGTCCTCCGCACTCATATTTTTTTACTCAACTGTCATAGAGATGAACTGCTGTGCTAATCTGGTGCAGAGACACTTGAGTTCTGGGGTGAATCCGCTAGAATCGTTCAGCTGGAGAAGCAAACTGGAGTGTACAGATGCAGCGGCGAATTTTAATCGTCGAAGCGAGTCGAGAAGCAGCACAGCATCGGGCATCACTTCTCGAGGCGGCTGGTCATCTCGTTACTGTTGCGTCATCTTCCAAACGCGCGGCAGAGCTTCTCGCTGGGTCAAAATTTGATCTGCTCATCTTCGATGGTGAAGTGCTCACTGCACTTCGAGAACGTGCTGCCGTGATGCCTTCGATATTTCTTACATCTGCATTCGATCGAGAAACTATTGCTGATGCGATCCGACTTGGGGTGAGCTACGTTTGGCCGATCGGCGAAGACGCCATCGATCTGCTCCCGACGGTGGTGGAGAGGATTTCGCAACAAATCGCATTCGAACAGCAGCTCGCTGATGCAGCAAATACGCAGGAAAAGCTCAACCAATTATGCGCGCAGATGAAAGGGCTTAATAATCGTCTCCATGTAAGTATTGCCGAGACGCACCATCGGATGAAGAATAATTTGCAAGGCATGGTCGCGCTGCTTAATCTACACCTCCGCAACCAAGGAGTATTAGGGGAAGGCGAGGTAAAGAAAATTATTGCTCATGTTCAAGGGCTTGCTAGTCTCCATGATGTACTCCTCGAGCGCGCACGTGGTGATGAAGACACGCGGGTCGTGAACCTTGCACCTCTGATTGAGAAGCTCACGAACGTGCTCAGTCGAGACCTTCAAGGGCGATTTATCCGGAAAGAGATCGAAGATTGTGAGGTAACTACAAAACAGGGAGCTTCGCTCGCTCTTGTACTTAACGAGCTTGTCAGTAACGGTCTTAAATTTGGCTCCGGTCCGATCAGCATCAGCCTCAAAAGAATGGCAGACAGTGCGGTGCTTATAGTTGAGAATGGAGGTTCCCGCTTGCCGGAACCGTTTGATCCGCGTAAGACAGGACGAACCGGCCTTACCTTGCTCTTCATGCTCGTTCAGACTGACTTTGGCACGGAACCTGTGTTTGCGAATTTGCCGGACGATCGTGTGCAGGTTCGAATCTCAATACCACTTGCTTGTTCCATGACAACCGCAGCCAAAAAAGAGGATGAGGGAGACGGCAAGGGAGCGATATTGCATTAACCCGATGGGGAGACTTATGGGAGACGAGGCACTTATATTAGTTGCAGAAGACGATGCGCTCGTGGGCTTGGATATTGTCAAGGCTCTCGAGGGTTTTCAGTACAAGACGATTGGACCAATTGCTACTGGAGAGAGTGTCATTCGCGAGGCCAAGGCGAACAAACCAAAGCTCGTCCTGATGGACATCAGCCTGCAAGGAGGGATGGATGGAATTGAAGCCTCGAAACACATTCATCAGAGCCTCAATATCCCGATAGTATTCCTCACCGGAGACTCGGATGAAAAAACGCTCCAGCGCGCAATGGTGGTTCACCCATATGGCTATCTGATTAAACCGTTTGATCCTTTGGAGCTTCGTTCAACGATTGATCTAACGCTCCACCGGTTTGCTCACGAACAAGAACAATTACGAACAACCGGACTCACACCTGATCAACAGGAGGATATCGCCGAAGCAATTGCACTGGAGGGTCCTGAGGAGGAGCACAAGCTCGCCGTTCTCGAGAAATTATCAATCTTTAAGCAGATACCGGCAGCGTCGCTTCGCACACTGGCGGAGAAGAGTTCAATCCGACAACTTGGAGCTGGGGAGGTCATTGTCGCTGAAGGAGAGCACGAATCCGGTGGCTTCATTCCGCTGACTGGGAGAGTGAGTATTACTCGCACTTCCGCCACTGGGAAGGACTTGATTGTTGCACTGCTCGCCCCAGGCGATATCTTTGGCCTGTTCTATGCGTTTGATTCATTCTTTGGCGCGTTCTGGGCTACCACGCAAGTTCCCTCACAGATCCTGAGCATCCCGCGAACTACTCTCCAACAATTCGTCCAGTCGATGCCGAACGCGCTTACCGCTCTCACTGAAGCGATGGCCGCACGACTTGTTCACTCATATGAGTTTGCTGCAAGCCTCGCGCACGCAAGCGTCGAGAACCGAATTGTGAATATGCTCCAGTATCTGCTCCCCCAATTTGGAAAGAGTACCACCCGACCCAACGAGGGGCGGATTTTTATTACACGCCGAGAGCTTGCTGATCTTGTTGGAACAACTCCCGAAACAGCCATTCGAGTAACGAAGAGTCTTGAACGTGACGGATTGCTCGATCTTACTCGACCAGGAATAATCAAGATTACGAACGTCGATGGACTAACAAGTTATCTTTCGTCTTCAGAATAAGAATAGACTTTTTAGACACGTTCTACGGCGAGTTCATTTCTTTGGGCGGCACTCGACTCGTCGATTTTTTGCCCATGCTTCTTCGTTGTGTCCAGGGGCAGCTGGACGCTCTTCCCCGTAACTAATCGTATTCATGCGATTCGGCGAGATGCCCCGTGCACGGAGATAATCATACACCGATCGCGCTCGACGTTCTCCGAGCGCCATATTGTATTCATCTGTCCCTCGCTCGTCACAGTGTCCCTCAAGTGTCACTGAGTGATCATGCTTCTCAAGCTGTGCGGCATTCTCGCTTAATGTCTGCTTCGCTGTGCCAGAGAGAGCAGAGGAATCAAATGGGAAATACACTGGTTGGAGTTGGTCTTTGGATTTGCTTACCATGCCGCCGGCAGAGCTCTCCTCAGACTCCGCGAGACCCATCGATTCTCCCCACCGATAGCCGAAGGACAGGAGCGCGTGATGGCCGAATGAGGTGTCATGCCAGGCAAGCGCAAATTTGTAATCGGCTCGAGCAAACCAATTTGGGTCAAAGTAGTGATTGACGCCGAAGCCTACGGCGTTGTACATCTCCATCCGGTCATGATCGAGCGCCTCTTCGTAGAAAAGTCCGCCAAGACCCGCGGATAAGAATGGATTCCAACGAGCTTCTTCCTCTCGGTTTAAATGGTAGAGAAGATCCACCCCGGGTTTCAGGGCCCACGTATTGTCATCAATTGCGAACCGATTATCAGGAAAATCGCGATTATCAAGGTAGGGGAGATAGCCGAGGTAGCCTTCGACAGAGAGGTGAGGTTGGAAGCGGTAACCAAGCTTGGCTTCAACGAGCGGGCCGCTCTCATAAACTTCATCACCTTCTGGAAAGACCCAGCCAGCACCGGCGCCGGCAGTGAGACTCCATGGTAAGTGTGTTTCCGCAAATGCTCGCTCGGGACAGAGACCGAACAGGAAACACATCCCTACCACTGTCCCAAAGATACGGTTGTTAGTCCGTTTTGTGATTCGTGCACTGTGCATAGAGCCTCCTCAAACGAGCCATCTCGAACTCGGAAATCTTGTATCGTGCGGTGTCCCGCTGAGGAATGACCGGCGTCATATTATAAATGGCATCCCTTTCCTCTATAATCATGAGCAGTGGTCGAATGTAGCAGCAGATGGAGATTTAGTTATGGATGATCGAAAGGTCGTGAATGATACATCCAGAGGCAAGAATGAGCGAGGTCGCGTCGCCTACCTTGTTCTCTGGCTCATGGGAGCGCCGATTGGGCTCTTGCTTCTCTTGTGGGTAATTTTTGGAAATAACCTCTTTGCGCCCGGATAAACAACCAGAGAAATTGATACTCGACACCTCAACGGGCCGAGCCGAAGATTGGTTAATCTCGCTCGATGAAAACAATGGTCATCCGAGTTATTCCAATGCAGGTGGTGAGGCTCGAGTATCAGTTTCGTTTTTTGTTTGCTTAGCGGTAGTCGCCGCGCTTTATCTCGCGCGTGAGATACTTATCCCTTTTTCTCTTGCTATTCTAGTTAGCTTCTGCCTCGCTCCGGCGGTGCTCCGGATTGAGCGGCTACGTGTGCCGCGGGTAATTGCTGTTTCATTGGTATGCCTAACGGCGTTTACTCTCGTGGGCATGCTCGGTTGGATCATGAGCAAGCAGTTCGTCGAACTAACAGCCCAACTTCCGCAATATCGAACGACAATCATGGAAAAGGCAGATTTCCTTCAGTGGCAGGTCGGGAATGCTGTGTCGAAGGCGGCCCGCACTGCCAAAGTTCTTGACACACCCTTAGGTGACGGAGCTACAGCGGATAAACTTGCGCTCGATCAATCATTTTCAAACCGCAATACACCGATCCCTGTTGAAATAGTGCAGGATCGATTTGATCCGGTCGATCTGATAGGAACTACGCTCGGATCCCTGCTTCATCCACTACTTACGACAGGCCTGGTAATTGTTTTTACAATTTTCATCCTCATCAATCGAGAGGATTTGAGAAATCGTTTCATCCGACTAGTAGCGCATGGTGAGCTCATTCGAACTACGAAGGCGCTCGAAGAAACTACCAGGCGCGTGAGCAAGTACCTCCTTAGTCATCTCATGCTCAATATGATCCATGGAGTGCTCGTTACCATCGGGCTTCACTTTCTTGGATTACCGAATGCGTTATTCTGGGGCATCCTCGCTGGAATAATGCGCTTCATTCCTTATATCGGACCGTGGGTGACGTCATTACTACCAATTGCGCTCTCGTTTGCCATTTTTGATAACTGGACTCAGCCACTCGCGGTGATTGGATTTCTCGTAGCTCTCGAGCTGGTGAGTAACAACATCTTAGAACCTTGGTTCTATGCGAATGGAACTGGGCTTTCACCAATCGCAGTGCTTATCGCAGCACTGTTTTGGACTTGGTTGTGGGGTGCAGTAGGCCTCGTGATGTCCGTTCCGCTTACAGTCTGTCTCGTTGTTATGGGGAGGCATGTTCATCAGGGCAAGTTCCTCTACATCCTGTTGGGCGATCAACCGATGCTCTCACCATCAGACCGCCTCTATCAACGGCTCCTCTCGATGGATCCACAAGAAGCTCAGACGATCATCAATGATTATCTCAAGGAGAAACCTCGAGTCGAATTGTTCGATTCTGTTATCATTCCCGCGCTCGTTCTCTGCGAACGAGATCGAAGGCGAGGTGTCCTTGATCGCGCACTTTACTCATATGTCGTTCAAATGAGTAGGGACTTGATCGAAGACTTAGCTGACCCGCAGGAGGTGCCAGGAGAACCGCAAGCGCGTGAGGACCGATTGGTAATTTCACTTCCATTAACCGAGGACACAGAGGAGGTCGCGGCGCTCATGGTGGCGAAACACATGGAGCATGCCGGATATAGAGTTGAGCTACTTTCGAATCAACTTCTCGTTAGTGAGATGGTGGCCTACATCGAGGAGCACTACCCAATTGCATTGTGTCTCGCAATGCTCCCCCCATTTGCGTTTACACGCCTGCGTTACGTCCTGAAACGTCTACACGCGCGCTTCCCGGAATTAAAAATTATTGTTGGCCTCTGGTCAGCCCCTTTTGATGTTCAGCTCACAAAGAAACGATTAGAAGCCGCCGGAGTGAGCGGTGTAGTTACAGAAATCGGTGACGTTCTCGCACTCCTTCCTGCGGTTCCTGCGCGAAGAGAGGTTTCTACGGGATAACTCCGCGAAACGCTTGGCTCAGCACATGATAAACATCATGGTATTTGAGCGATCCAACCTCTATATCTCTTAATCATTATCACTCACAGATTCATGTGGAGGGTTTATGGCGCGAAGAAAAACGCAACGCTCGACGACGGGAAGGCGAAGTCGCCCTGGGTCCACACGTCGTCGCCGTTATAGCCAGGGTGCATCGAAGAAGGTCGAAGAAACAATGCGTGAGAGGAAGCAGGGCACACTTCGGTCTGGCCGCTCGGGAAAGAAAGTTACCAGTAGAAAGCAAGCGATTGCCATTGGACTCTCTAAAGCACGACGAAGCGGAGCACGGGTCCCACGAAAGAAGGCAGCATAAGTTTATTCACATCAGAAACGGAGAATGGTCGCGTATGAAAAATACAAACGGTTTACAACAAGCTCTGATCGATGAACTTCGAGATCTCTACAGCGCGGAGAACCAAATTGTTAAGGCGCTCCCAAAGTTAATCAAGAAAGTCTCGAGCGAGTCATTGAAGGAGGCGCTCCAAACGCATCTTGAAGAAACTGAGCAACAGGTGAGCAGGTTGGAACGGATTGAACAGATTGTTGGTAGCAAACTGAGCGGAAAAATGTGCCACGGGATGAAGGGCTTGCTCAAGGAAGGCGAGGAACACGTGAAAGAGAAAGAGAAAGAGAAAAAGGGAAGTCACGCAGTCCTTGATGCATTAGTTGTTGGCGCATGCCAGCGAGTTGAACATTACGAAATAGCCGGATATGGAACCGCGCGCACGTATGCTGAAGCACTCGGGATGAATGATGTATCAAAACTCCTGCAAGCGACCCTCGATGAAGAGGGCGAAGCCGACAAGAAATTGAGTATGGTTTCCGAAGAAGACATCATTCCAGCCTGCATGAGTGAAGACGAGTCGGGCATGGAAGAGGAGGAGGAAGATGAGGATGAAGGCCGTGGGCGAGCAAGACGTGCCGCCCAACATGGAAGTTATGCAGCAAAACGTGCTGGCAACTATTAAGAAAGGATCTCTTCAAAGTACCAACCAACACGTGAATATCATTGGATTGAAATGACACTTCACAAAGGACGCAGAGACGAGGGCGATCAAGGTTTCTGCGTCCTTCTCTTTTTCTCTACTGACACTTTGGAATTTTGCTGCATGATGTGGGTACTGCCTGAACTGGAGCACTACGTAGGAAATCCACCTTTTCTTCGGAACGACCAATGAAACCGATCGCGTTTCGTCGCCCACGGAAGGCATTCCGACACGATTATCGGCGAACACTTGCTGATTATTACATCCGCTTGGCAACGAAGAGTCTCTGCTCGCCTCAGATTGGAAAAGAGGAGATTTATTCCGAACTGCTTCTTGATCGTGATCTTGGAGCGGAAGAAGTTTTTGTACTCTTCGCCTTGGCTTCAAACGAGTAAAATCAGACGCGTTCGCCGATGATAAGATAAAAAATCGTAAGCGCGGCGATGTAGAGATCCAACGCGAAACTTTTACGTTTAATGTAGAGCCGATCACAGGCGACCTTACGTCGATAAGTCTCAAGCGTTCTTGCATAGCCGACTTTCACTTGTGCAAGTCCCGAAAGCCCAGGCAGGGTTTGCAACCTGCGGTGAAACGACGGAATCGTTCGCGAGAGAGACTCCGATAACTCGGGCCGTTCCGGTCGAGGTCCGATAAAGCTCATCTCTCCACGGAGGATGTTAATAAGCTGCGGGAGCTCATCAAGATGTGTCCTCCTCAGAAATCGACCGACCGGGGTTGTCCGTGAGTCAGCGGATGCAGCCCATACAGCGCCGCTTACCTCTTCTGCGTCATGATACATCGTTCGAAATTTATACATTGTAAAGACCCGACCACCTGTAGTGAGCCTCTGTTGCCGGTAAATAATTGGCCCTGGCGAACCAAGCTTTACAGCTAGCGCGATACCAGCAAGGGCAGGCGCAAGAAGCGTTCCTAGAATTGCCGCACCAGAAGTATCTATTGCCCGTTTCACGATGGGGTAAATTTCGAGTCGGGACCGCAGCTTCGAAGAAGTTACATGTTGTGCATGTTCCCGGCGAAACAACTGTTCGGCAACAACGGGATAAAATCCGTATAATTTTTCAATGACTATTGCTGACAGGTACATCGCTCACACCTCAACTCTACTGTTTACCTCCTCCTCCCCACAGTGGAGAGAAGCGTCGGACGACATTATTCGTTGTTTACGTCTCACGCCGCTATGAGTTGGCTCACTCGAAAAGCCGTTCTATCCATGACCCGTGTCATGGTCGTATCTCCAGGCTGGAGGCATTATCACAAGCAAGCTAAGGGACCGGGTCACTTGCCGGTCGAGATTGGGCACACTTGAAAGCGGGGAGAATGAGTATGAAGGCGTTAGTGAATGGATGTATAGTAAGTGGGATCATCTTATTGATGACCTCAGTAAGTCAGGCGAGCTCGCTGATAAAGTTTGACCTCTCGGAGGTAACAGCAGGCAATCCAGACTTCCAATATTCAAATGGCAGCTTCGGTACGGTGGATGATGGAATCGCAGCGACCGCGGGCCAGCAGAACTCGGGGTTTGAGTTCGTTGGCTTCCTTGATGCACTCCTGACCGACGTTCTTGATGGTGCCTCATTCACTCTCACAAACGTTTTTGCTGATGGTGCGGCGCAGGTGAACGGAAGTCTCGTTGCGCAGCAAACTACCGGCGGCGTGTTCTCGTTATTCGATCAGGACAATAATCTCCTGCTCGAAGGGGAGTTGAGCAGTGGAAGCCTGATCGGATCGCGGGAGAGTTCAAGCGGGAGCTTTTTTAACACTACGTTTGCGACATTTACCGCAGGTTCGTTGTTGCCATTACTGGTGATCGACACGGCGGGGTTGAGTATCGCTCTCGGCGACATTCTCGCAGCGGGGACGGCTGGCTTGAAGGTGACGGATGGACTGCTCGAGAACTTTGTTGCTGCTGGAGACGGGATTGTAACCGGAGACCAAATTCCGGAACCAACGACGGTGCTGTTGTTGCTTTCAGGACTTGGGGGAGCATTCTATTTCCGACGACAATCGGTCTAGTGGTTTGAGAGATGCTCACCACTAGTCGTTAGTCCTGAGCTCTGTCGAAGGACTAGTTTTGGGGGAATACGGATATTGGGTTTACGCCGTATGCGCGAGCAGCTGTAAGCTCGATGCATACGGCGATTTTACGGAGGTGGGAAGCGAATAGGAAAGATATCTATGTGGGAGGGAGAGATGATCGAATCAAGCGGACGGTGGAGCGTAGCTCGCCTTTTTCTCGTAGCAGCAGTTTGCATAGTTTGCGTCCCCTTTCGCCCCTCAGCGTACGGGGCGGTCTTTCTCGTCAATAATGGAAACGATGGTGTTGATCTCCAACCAGGAGATGGAACTTGCCGTAGTGCTGATGAGAGCTGCACGCTTCGCGCAGCAATTATGGAGGCAAACGCTGCGACCGGCGCAGATACAATCATTCTTCCAAGTGGCACATTCACCCTCCGGCTCGCTGGGCAAGGCGAGGATGCAGGAGCTGCCGGTGACTTAGATATTACCGATGATCTAACTATTAGTGGCGCTGGAGCGACAAGCACCTTTATCGGCGGCAATAATCTCGACCGAGTATTCGATATTCCGGCTTCCGCTGATGGTGTCTTGGTTCAAATGACGGGAATCACCATTCAGGATGGTCTGCTCAGTGGAGATACTGGTAGTTCATTTGCTGGCGGAGCGGGTATCAGAAATTTTGAGACATTATCTCTCTTCCAGGTTCGCATTCGAAACAATCGTGTCAACTCGCCGGCGAATACAAATGCTGGCGGAGGCGCAATACAGAACGTTGAGGGAACGCTTGCAGTTGCCGAGAGTATGTTCGCGGAAAATTCCTCGAGCGGGAATGGCGGCGGGTTCTATAGCCGTGGAGTTCTGTCTCTCAGCAATAGTTCGATTGTGGATAACAACGCTGGACAAGACGGCGGCGGTCTCTTCCTTACACGTAATAGTGCAATCTTTAACACTACGATTAGCCGAAATGTGGCAGTTGGAAGCGGCGGTGGGATTGCGCTCACCGTTGGTCTCTGTCGATTAAATAACGTCACGGTAAGCGAAAACACTGCTGACAGTAACGGGGACGACGTTGGTAATGGTGGTGGTTTTTTTGCTGATAACGTAAGTATTCCGCAGATTCTCAATACTGTGATCGCTGAAAATCTTGACGGTGGCGGGGCGGTAGCATTTCCCGATTGTGCTGCCGAGCTCGTATCACTGAACGATAGTTTTATTGGTATTGGATCCGGCTGTAACTTCCAAGGGTCGTCTAACCAAGTTGGTGATTTGGCTACACCACTTGATCCAGGGTTAGCAACACGTCAGGAACCGTCCGCACTTATTACCATCTATCCACTTAGTCCGCTCAGTGCGCTCATTGATGCGGGAAATAACGGAACTTGTGAATCACGTGATCAGCGAGAGAGCGACCGCCCGGTGAATGGCGACTCGGTGAGCGGTGCAGTATGTGACATCGGTGCGGTGGAATTCCTCGGCGCGAATGAACCAGAACTGCCAGATGACGGTGACGGCGCAGGAACTCTAGATGATGGTCGATGCGTGAATGAAGATGAGGACTGCTTCTATCAGCCACTTAAGCCATCCGCATGCGTTGGTGCGAATGGATTTCTCGGGCAGGTGAACATTGCATCCGTGATTAACCTTCAGCTGAGACCTCTCGCTGTAGAGGTGCAGTATCGTGATCTCTTCGGTAGCGTTCAGGGGCGAGCAAATACGACAATCGCTACGAATCAGAAGATTGACTTTATCATTAACGATCTCGGACTCCAGCCGGATACCTACGGAGTAGTCTGTGTCGATACGGATGCAAAGACAGATGGTGCGTGGGTCGGTGGAATCACTCTCTATAAGCCTGATGCTCGAGGGGGTGCGGTTCCATTCGGCGAACGGTTTGATTTCGCTCTCTACTATCCCTTTATGAATCCACTTACCGGTGAGTATACTGTGCCACTGAATACTTTCCACCTCGGAACAAATCCAGCGGCAACCGTAGCGAATTGGGTGAGTATTGTCGACGCAAATTCGACTGATGGGCGCCCGATCACGGGCCGTCTCCTCTACTTTGATGCGTCAGGGAGGGAAATTACGCGAGAACCGGTGAATGTACTTAACGGCGGAAGAACTGATTACTCCGGTCATGATGCCTTGACGAGCGGACAGAACGTCGATGCAATCGGAATGGCGCGATTTGTTCCGAATGCGCTCCGTAACGGCGGACGAGCGGAGTACTACATTACCGTTGCAAGATATTTCTATGACTGCCCCGGGAGCAGTTGTACGAATTTCCTCACGGCGTTTAATATCCCATTTCGACCAGCAACTGGGCAGACACTCAGTGCTGGCGTATCCACCGTGAAAGGGGAGATTAGCATTGTCGAGCTCAACAATGTGGGCGATGATACCGCTGATGCTTCAGTGAGCGTTTTTGGGAGCAGCGGTTCATTTCTCGGACGTGAGCAGGTGGTAGTCCCAGCGTTAGGTACGCGTCACACGATCATCAATCGGGCCGGAAATAGTGGTTTCCTAGCTTCCGATGAGGTAGCGATTGCGCAAACTGAGGTTGCGAGCGAGGCGGTAAGCGCGCTCTCAATCTTCTATAAACTCGATCCGAACGGTGGTCTCGTCTATGCGTATGCTGCTCCATTCGTAGACACCCCAGGTATCGGCCAGCTCTCGCAGTTTAACAGTTTCATCCGACACGCAAATGAGTTGGAACTGTATAACGTCGGCAACGATCGCCTCGAGGTGAATGTTGGGGCGATTGATTACTTAGGAAACACAGTATTCACGAACGAGAATATTGTACTCCCAGTGAATGGCTCGACGCGAATATTACTCAACGTGCCAGAAAATCTCTATGGAACAGTGGTTTTCTCGACCAATGGCAATGGTTTAGTTACGAGAAACTACGTGGTGCAGCAAGACGAGTATGTCCTTACTTTCCCTGGTGAATAGGACAAAAAGAAGGGCTCGTTCAAGTAAAAATTCAAAAAGTGAAGCGTGTTGCAAATAATGAAAGCGCTCGCGGAACGATTTCCTTACGATTCCCTTCCTATTTCTTTTGGTTCCTTGTCATCGCGTAAGCTTATAAAGGCAGCATGTCTCAAATGGTCATTTTCGGTCCATTCTGTGAACCGCACAACGCATACCAACTTTGGCATTACCCAGGTGCATTCATGCATTCGCTTTGCTGTAAGACCGTTCCCCCATCTGCCTTCAGATTTTTCTGGTAAGTTCACAAAAGGACATTTCTTTCGAATCAAGGGTTTTAGTTTTTTGAGGGTTTCTTTTCTTAGATCGGGAGTGAACCCGCCATTTACCTTTCCTGCATAATAGAGCTTTCCATTCTCGTAGAAACCAACGAGTAGTGTACTGAACGTGCTAAACGATTTTTTAGAGTAACCTCCGATAACAAGCTCTTGTTCGTTTACGGTTTTATATTTTCTCCATGCTTTGCTTCGAGTGTCGGGGACGTAGAGAGAATCTTTTCTTTTTGCAATTATTCCTTCCAAGCCGATTTTAGTTACTTGTTGGGCGAGCTTCTCGGGTTTTCCCGAAAATGTTTTTGATAGGCGAAGATTCGATCCTTCTATAACTCGTTCCAGTAATTCTCGCCGTTTCTCTAAGGGAGCATGAAGGAGTGAGTATCCATCGTAGTTCAGGAGATCAAACGCGTAGAACGAGAGAGTGTGGGTAGTTTGGCTCGTCTGATAATTTTGAAGTGCTTGAAAGCTTGCTATTCCCTTGTGATCTTGAGCAATGATTTCTCCATCGATAAGAAAAGTTTCGGCATTCACTGTCTCGGCATCGGCTATTATCGAAGGATATCGAGTATTGAAACTCTTTCCGTTTCGAGACCATAGAGTGATCTTTTGATTACTCTTACCAATCAGGGCTCTATATCCGTCATATTTGACCTCGTAGAGCCATCCCTTTCCATGCGGAATTGTCTTTGAATGTATCGCTTTCATTGGAGAGAGAAATTTAGGTTTCGTTTTCTTGAGTTTCCTGGATATCGAAGTTGCTATGAATGCCTTTTCATTTTTCTTTCCAGGCTTTCTCTGTTCTTCCTGATCATCCCATATCGCGTCATTTGCCTTTGCTATTTCGCTCAAGCTGCGATGAGTACGAGCTGAAAGCTCCAATGCTTTTCCAGTTACAAGGATTTTGGCTTCCCTTCCTTTCATCATGAACCATCGCTTTGGCTCATATGAATCCCGAACAAGTATCCATCTCCCCTGAAGCTTCTTTCCCTTCAAGTTGACCGTTATCCGTCCCTTCTTGTAGTCGGCATATGGCTTCTTATGATCTACACTATATGTGCCATAGTCCCAGACCATGACAGTCCCGCCTCCATAATTGCCCTTTGGAATCGTCCCTTCAAACGTCGAGTAAGCAATCGGATGATCCTCTACATGCATCGCCAATCTTCTCTCTCCTGCCTTAAGAGGCGGCCCCTTGGGTATGGCCCAAGATTTTAGAACACCATGCATCTCAAGCCTAAAATCATAGTGAAGATGGCTCGCTGCATGCTTTTGAATTACGAAAATGGGGCTTGCAGAAGACGATCGAACCTTCCCTTGAGGTTCGGACGTTTTAGTAAAATCTCGTTTCTTAACGTACTCCGATAATAGCGAACTCTTTGCCGCCCGTTTACGAGAGCTTCCTGCTCCCGTTAAGTCTTCAATAAGTTCGATGTGCTCTTGAGTAAGAGACTGCTTTTTCGTGAGGACTGGGGAAAAAAGATCGCCAACTTTCTTCAGACGGCGAACAGCATCGTCTGGGCTTAAGTATACGAGAGCTTCATCACGACTCTTGAGGGCTTTTTTCAATTCCTCCCATTTAAATGGGAGCGATATATAAGGAACATCCCTCTTTGCTCGCATAGAATAAACCGATACGGTGGTTTTCGATTTGGAGTTCTGGCTCCAGTCCACAAGAATTTTTCCCTTTCTTAGTGTCTTTGTCATCTTGGAAACAACTTTATCCGGTAGTAGCTCCTCAAGCTTCACTGCTACTGCGTGAGCAAACGTCGAGGTAATATCAAAGCTGCATTTTGTATTTAGCGGGAGATGAAGTTGAAGGCCTTTTGAGCCGGATACCTTCGGGTAGCAGAGGAGCTTCATCTTCTTAAATATTTCATTCATTACCAAAGCAAGTTCTATACAGTCGAAAACATCCCGCCCAGGACCAGGATCCAAATCAAAAATTACATGTGTTGGAATATTCTGAGCGGTCGCTTGAAACAGATAAGAATGCATCTCGATGTTCGCAAGATTTGCACTCCAAACAAGCGTAGGAAGATCATTGATCAGTACATAGTTAATTGTTTTTGTGGTGTGGGAAACCTTTACCGTCTTAATCCATTTGGGCGCGTATTTTGGAGCGTTCTTTTCATAGAAAAAATCTTGGTCGACTCCATTAGGGAACCGCTTAAAAGTTATTGGTCTATTATAGAGATGAGGAAGGAGATATGACGCAACTTGAATATAATAGTTTATGACCTCCCCTTTGGTGAATCCGGATCGGGGAAACATAACTTTGGATAAGTTACTGAGCGATAGTTGTCTTCCTTCGATTTCGACGGATACTCTTTTATCTGTCATCTCAGCCTACTGAGGAGTTAGGCTGCTTGGCGCCTTTTGTTTCCGGTTTTTTTTGTGGAACTCTTCTTTGCACTCTTTAGGCTTTTCTCTAGAAGATCCATGATGTCTATGCTTTTCGGAGTTGGTGATGGTTCCTTGGTCTGTGGAGATTGCTTTGCTTTCCCTCTTGTAGTCTTTTGTTTAATCGCTGCTCGTAGTTTAGTTATAAAGTTATCTTTATACTTTGTTGGTTTGAACTGCGAAGACATCTGGTCCAGGAGCTTCTCAGCCATTTGAACCTCTTTTTGACTTACTTTGACTTTCGAGACAGAAGCGGGGAGTACTTCTGAAGGCTTCTTAAGCTCATCTGGATATCGAAGTATTTCGTACACCATTGCGTTATCGCGCGCGTACAATACGCCGAGTTTTTCCCTAGTTCTTAAGACTGATTGTACGACTGCATATTTATCCGTCTTCTGTAGGACGTCACGAAGTATAACCCAGCCCTTTTCTCCACCTTTTGCGGGGATGACATAGTATGGATTTTCAAACATCTCAGGGATGATTTCGTCTTTCTCGATAAATGCATCAATCGCTAAACTTTTATTGGATTCCGATTCAAGTGCATCGATTTCTTCATCAGTGAAGGTAACGTACTTTCCTTCGCTTACCTCAAATCCTTTGATAATATCCTCCCATTCGACTTCCTTTCCGGTATTCTCATTGATTCTCTTCTGACGAATGCGGGAGTTATCTCGTGAATCGAGCATATGAAAAGAAATATGCTTTCCTCTATCTTGTGCAGAAACTATCTCAACGGGAATGTGAACGAGTCCAAAATCAATACTAGCTTTTAGATTGGCCATGCTTCATCCCCCTGCTAAGAGGAGGATCTTATTTTATCAGTCTAGCCTCTATGAGCTATGTCATGGCGGAGATCCGGGGCTTGTCTCTTCTGGATCTCCTCATAAGTACGTTGGACGCATTTATTGAAATCATGCTCACTTATCTGAACGCATGAGTGTTTGTATCGATGAAACCAAACACACGACTCCCATCCGTTTTCATCCAAGAGAAGCTTCCATTTGCGTACGGGAAGTTGTGAAACCCAGCTTTCGATAAACTCGAGCATAACTTCGGTAGAGAGTCGAGTTGCTTTGCATGCTTGACGGCGTATGACAGGGATAGTCTCGCCCAAGTCATCAGTATAAAATATTTGCTCGCCTCTCTCAGTGAAGCAGAAAGAGGTTTCCGGATCCCAAAGGTAGAATCGTGCCCCTCGGCACGCAGGGCAATCAGGATTGCTCTCCTTTATACAACCCTCACACATCACTCGAAGATAGGATCGAATGTCGGATACTTTTTTCATTTAGTATGTCGCCAGCTGTGAATAGTACATATGGATAAGCTTAAGACAATCCCAAATAGATAAAGCGGATTGTTCTGGCACTTAATTACTCATTAAGTGTCTGCGCGGATCACGAACAGCTCATGCATGACCGGAATCATGGCGCAACGAACTCCGACGGATTTAAGCTTTAGAAAAGGAAAGGGGGAGCAGTTGCAAAACTGGAGGTGATTATTATGTTAAGCTGGGCACTAACGTTTTTTATACTGGCGGTAATCGCGGCGATCTTAGGTTTCGGTGGAGTTGCCGGGACGTTTGCATGGGCTGCGAAGGTGCTATTTGTTGTATTCATTATTCTCTTCCTGCTCTCGCTGATAAGCGGCAGGAGAGTTGTTCCACCACCCGCATAACGTTGAAAGAGATTGCTTACCGCAACCGCTCGCCGGCGCGTGCGTCGTCGGGCGGCTGTTCGGTAGGCACGCTGGAGCGTTTCTTTCGCACAACGCTTACCCGTCCGTTTGACTCTAGATAGGCGATTTTCACTTCCCTAAAATCCTCGATGCCATGTTGGCGAAGTTCGCTCTTGAGGTCATCGACCGTTAAGAATTCCTTTTTTAAATTAACATGAAGGACGCGACCATTCTTGATCAGGCAAAGTGGTGACGGGTGGATAATTCGGTTGATGAAATCGAACTTATGTCCAAGGTAGTCGAGTGCGAAATTCCAAAAGATAATCGTACCAACGAGGACCAAGCCAGACGAGACTGACCGATAATTTGCGGCCATAGCATTCTGTGATGCATCAGCAACGAGGAGCATCATCAACAGATCAGGAATAGTTAACGTGCCCGCCTCGCGCCGTAGAACGAAACGGAGGGTCAAGAACACGGCGAGGTAGACGACAGTTCCGCGAACAAATATTTCAAAAACATTGACATCAAAGGAGAAGATTTGTTCCCAACTCATTAACGCACACCTCAGGCGGTGTCCGACGCGCGGGGAGAATTAAGTGAGTGAATCGTAGCGAACGGGGAGGTCCGGTCAGGGGACGAGGAGATCTCTTCTCCATCCGTCTCCTCAAAGATCGCCCATGCCCTACGCTCCATAACGGGGTTATTCACGCGAATTGAAAGGAGCGAGCCCCCAGCGAGAATTCGCGATTCGTAGCAAGAGGCGTTTCGAGCGGGGAGACCGAGACTCTGAAGACCGCTGGCAAGCGTGTCCTTTGGATCAACACAGTCGCGAGCAATCGATCCGACAAGTGGCCCGGCCGCAATGAGTGGCCCAATTCCCGGGAGGGGCACTGCACCAAGACTATCTAACCATCCCAAAGTTCCACTCATCATGATGTCGATAATACTTCGAGTGGTAGCTTCTTCGAGCTCCTCGGTCAGTTCATTTCCCGAAATGAGTGTCCACGTATTTGCCGCCTGACGAGGCGGAAGGAGCACAGAAATCAAGCTTTCTGAAAAATCTTCAGCTCGAAATACATTAATCGCCTGCTCGAGTTTTCTTGACGTAGGGTAGAGAGCGTAGAGTATTCGATTCACTTGAAGTTCTGCTCCATTGCGGTAAATAAGTCGTGAAAGGCTCCATACTAAGGTGTTCAAGAATCAACACTATGATTTCGATCACTGTGTCTTTCAACGGAGAATAACGGTGTTTGTATCTTAGGGTTTAGCAATGAAACTTCGGCGGGGAGTAAAACTAACTGGCTTGACTCTAGGCCTTGTCCTGATCGTGGGTCTAGGCTTGTTCGCTTATCGTCTCCCCCTCGTCCAATTCGCCTTGGAGCGTCTCATTACTAAGAGCGGTGCGCGCAATGCTCAACTAAGCGTTCTCGAGCTTTCTCCTTCGCGAATCGTTATCGCCGACGCCAGCGGAACAATCGAGCAAGAGTCTTTTACCGCTGAGTACGTTTTAAGTCGGGTAGAGATATCGTTCTCGCCGCATCTCCTTGCGCTCAGAAAAGTGGCCACGATAGAACTTAGTGGGGGACAACTGAAGTTGAAACTTCACGGGAAGGGAGATCGACAACATACATCATCTGGGATAATTCCACGAGACTATCCGTTTCAACGCTTGATCCTCAGTGAGTTCAGCGTGGAATTGAATCAAGGAGATGTCATTACCCAGCTTTCGGGTATTCATGGAACCATAGCAGCAGATGGGTTCTCCCTCACTGGGAAGAGTGGCGACTCGAATGAGAGTGTTCATCTCCGCGGAATCCGCAATGCGCGGGGAGACGGAATGGACGTCGAGGGGAAGCTCGATCGTACCGGCCTCGCTCTCCTTCTCTCGCGATTGAACAAAGAGATTGCAGTGACCGAAGGGACGCTCAGCTTTGCCTTACATCTCCCTCTTGCAAACGGTCCAGGAATACTATCCTCCCTCGTCATTACTGCAACAGATCTCTCGGGCTCAGTCGGTGGTTTTACAGTGAAAGAGGCAAAGGTAAACGCATCGTTCCCAGAACTTGCGTTTCGCACCGAAGAGTTTGGAGAGTTCAGCATCGAACGATTAAGCAATGTACTCGAATTTAGCGAAATTCAGGGAAAGTTTGGCTTGCATGAGACGCCTCGTGGCGAGGTCGAGCTTGTACTCAAGGAGACAACCGGAAAGACAGCCGGCGGATTGATCTCAATTGGCGAAGCTGAAATACCTTTTGGAGGACAGAGCTTTGAACTTTTATTGGAACTTAAGGAGATCAATGTTGAACAGCTTCTTACGTACTATCCCCAGACTCGCTTAACCATGACGGGATCGGTGGATGGAGCGCTACCGATGAAGTGGCAACCAGCGGCAGGCGTATCGGTTGCTGGAGGTCGGATAGAATCTGTCGGAGGAGGCAGAATTTCACTTCGCTCCGAGGGTCTCATGAATGATCCGACCCGGGTATTTCAACTCCTAGGTAATTTCCAATATGAAAGCCTCGCTGCAGATGTCGACTATATTCCCTCAGGCGACTTAACGCTTGCACTCCGCCTCTTTGGCGCAAATCCCGAGTGGGAAGGGGGACAACCCATAAACCTTAATGTGACCCTTTCACAGAATCTGTTAGATCTCGTGGAGAGTATTCGTCTAACTGTGGGTGCAGGTGATGCTATTGTTGAACGGGCGTACGGGAAATGAGGAGATCAAAGTGTTTCGTTTTTTACTTCGTTGCGGCTCGCTCGCGATAGTTTTGCTCGTAAGCTGCACGCCGCGGGTAGAAGTGGCTCCACCAAAGGAGCCAGTAACAATTAATCTGAATGTGAAAATTGACCACGAAGTAAGAGTTCGTGTGGAGAAGGATCTAGATAAAGTCCTCTCTCCAGAGAGCGATCTTTTCTAAGGAGTGAACTGATGCGAAACAAGTTCGGGCTAATTCTCTTCATCTGGCTTATTCTCGCGCCAATTCCATCATTTGCGTTGTCGCTTGATCAGGCAAAGGCCCAAGGCAAGGTAGGCGAGAAGCCCGATGGTTATCTCGGTGTGGTCGTCGGTTCGCCGGACGTGGACCAACTCGTAAGTAAGACCAACGCGGAGCGGCGACGAACGTATCAAGAGATCGCCAAGAAGAACGGCACGACACTTGCAACAGTTGAGGCTCTTGCTGGGAAGAAGGCGCTTGAGAACACTCCCGGTGGACAGTGGGTCCTTACCCCTGCTGGGCAATGGCGAAAGAAATAGTCCGCTTTTCGCGGAGTATGACTTGGGTCATGACGGTATTTCTGCCGTTATGAAAAAATTTCTCCCATGGCAAGGGTTCAATTAGAGACAGAGGAGCGTGATGCGCTTTCTCCACTCTTTCGGCAGATTTTCGACGATTTCAGCCAGTTAGTCCGGCTCGAATCCGCGCTTGCGGAGGAAGAACTTCGGATTGAAGGACGGAAGGTAAGACGGGCGCTTATTTGGGGGATGGCCGCAGGCTTTCTTAGTTTGATCACGGCGGTGCTTATTACTTTTGCGCTCGTTTACTTGCTTCATTCATGGCGCGAACCATTTGGCGCAAATCTAACAGCGCTTCCCCTGTGGGCGTGCTTCTTCATCGTGAGTCTGTTCATTGGCGCAGTCTGCTGCTTTGCAATTACACGTGTGAGGAAACATTTGTTGCAATTCCACGCGTTCCCCCGACAGATGCTCAAGTCAATCGAGGAGGATTTGTGCCACAATCCAGTGAAACACTAGATTTCGAGAAACGTGCCCGAGCACTTCGTGATGAGATTGTCTATCAACGGCTGCGTCTCGCGAGCCATACCCAACTTCTCGAGGAACGGCTGCGTAATGAAGTAGATGAGCGGCTGAGTCATGTCCGTAATGTTATTGATTCGGTGAGACACGCGGTGAGCGTCGACTACCAAGTAAAGCATCACCCGTGGAAAACGGTCGTTGGCGCGATCTTTTTTGGTCTCGTGTTGAGTCGGGCTTGGCCCGGGTCACATCGAACGGTAACGACAGCAGGGGGCGAACAGGGGAACGGCAAGCTTCCAGCATCGGTGTATGGGCGCTTTGGGAATACCCCTCCTGTTACGCGAGACCCAATTACAGTAAGCGGAGTTGCTGCTGGGGCATTCCGTCACCTGATGCGCGATTTCCTTTCTCGAGCAATCGCTGGCAGATGACAGCTTGGATGAAAGCTTGCTGATTTCTGAAGCATTCTTGCTCGTAGGTAAACATGGCGTGTACATTGGAGTGAATCAGATGAAACTATTAATGAGCCTTTTCGTAATTTCTTTACTCTTTGGTTGTGATTCTCCTCAGGAACGTGTCGACAAAGAGCGAAACGAAGCACAAAGGGAAGTTGAAACGGCGAAGCGTAAAGTTGATGAAGAGCGTCGCGAGGCGGGACGTGAAATCTCGGAAGCGGGTCAGCGCGCGGTCGCGGACGAGAAAGTGGAGGCAACGAAGGAGATCGCCGATGCTGAGCGTAAAGTTGATGAAGAAAAAGTAGAGGCCACCGAAGAGATCACCGAAGCAGAACAGGACGCAGGAGCAGGTGGATCCTATACACGCGAGTAGTACGTTAGTTGTTGCTATGATCTAGGTCATGTAATAAAAGCGTTGATTCGTAGCTAAACATTCATATTTTCATTGCCAGTACGCTAGCGCGCTCTTGAAAGTAATTGCAGCTCGCCATATCCTTTGATTACCCGCGGTAGCGCATACCTGACGACCCCCTTTCTCTCGCGTGGGCTTAGGGAATTATGAAGACGAAGCAAAACGAAGAAGAGCGCCGATTTCGGTTAATCGTCGACTCACTTCCCGTCCTGGTTTGGTTTGGTGACAACAATGGGAACGCTGTTTGGGCAAATCGAGGGTGGTTAGAGTTTAGTGGACGGACGTTCACGGATGAGGTGAGCGCAAGCGCAGAGGAGATTTTTCATCCCGAAGATTTTCTGGAATGGTCCCGAAAGTATAAAGAGTCACTTGCTGATGGAAGCGAATTTCGGATGGAATTCCGTTTACGTCGTCATGATGGCATCTATCGATGGATGTTGGGCCATGTGTTTCCGACCCAGCTTGTCAATCTCGAAGGGAGCCGCGCAATTTGTTCCTGCATCGATATTACTGATCAGGTGTGTGCGAGACAGAGTTTAGAACAACAACAAGTTCTGTTAGAAATCAGCGTCGAGCAGCGCGCTGACGAGCTCAGGGAAAGTAACGAACGAATGCGACTCGTTGAGCGGATGGCCGCGCTCGGCAGTCTCTCGGCAGGTTTGGGTCACGATATGGGGAACCTCTTGATGCCGGTTCGGGTTCGCCTCGATGCACTTGCACAGGCCGGGCTTTCACCAGAGTGTGCGGAGCATGTCCGGGTGATCCGTTCGTCGGTTGAGTATCTCCAACGCCTTTCTAATGGACTTCGACTCTTGGCGCTTGATCCGAGCTATAAGGGGAGCAACGAGCGAACCGAATTACTTGCCTGGTGGCGAGATGCTGAGCCACTGCTGAAGAACGCGCTTCCTCGCGGTATTACCCTTGAGTCACAACTGCCGCAAACTGAGCGATGGGTAGCTATTTCGCGAGCTTCTCTGACCCAAGCAGTATTTAATCTGGTGCAAAACGCTGGAAACGCCATGCGCCGACGGGGAATAGGTCTTGTCATTTTCTGGACACGAGCAGAGGACGACGTGGTGCAGATTGGAGTTTCCGACAATGGCCCGGGAATGTCCGAGGAGGTGAAACGACGGTGTGTCGAACCGTACTTTACCACGAAGGCTCGGGGGATCTCTACTGGATTAGGATTGAGTCTTGTTTACAAACTCGTGAGTGAGATCGGTGGGACAATGATCGTAGAGTCCGTTGAAGGAGAAGGCTCGACTTTTATACTGAATCTTCCCCGAGCGAAATTGCCGATGCAAACAGAGAAGTCAGACGGGCAGCGTCCACTCGTCGTCGTTTCACTCGCTGACGCTCGCATTCGCGCCTTTGTCGCAGCAGAGCTTCGTCAACTCGGGCTTGATTTGCGGTCAGATATCGACTCGCACCCTCAAGCGTGTTTCGTTATCGCCGATACGCTCCCAGCTGATTTCCCGAGTACGCAACATAAGAAGGTGATCTTCCTAGGTAAGGCTACAGAGTTGGTCTCAGTGAATGGCTTCTATGCTGTGCTGGAGCAGCCGAGTTTGCGCGACGTGCGTGACGCAATTCGCCGCGCTGCGTCGGATCAACGATGAACTTATCAAACCAAATTTCCGTTGTGAGCGTCGATGACAACGAGGATGTTGCTGATGCGCTTCGAATCCTCTTTGGCCGAGAGCAGGGGTTTCAATGGAAGGGCGCTCGGCAACTCCCAGATGAGTTGTTTCCATTCGTGGCCGATACATGCCCTGATGTGTTACTTCTCGATCTGGACATGTCAGGCTTCGAACCGTTCACGGCAATTCGTGAGCTCAGCCAACGGTGTCCATCGACGAGGGTCATTGTCTTCAGTGGGCACGTGAGGAAAGAACTTGTTGAGAATGCTCTCGAAGCGGGTGCCTGGGGCTATATCTCCAAAGCAGATGGAGAGGATGTGCTCATTGAAGCTGTCCGACGAGTTGCGAAAGGTGAGGAGGTGATGTTGGGCCCCGAAGCGAGAGCGATTTACTCTGGAGTCTGAACTTCGGTTGAGTTTTTAGACTACCGGAAGGACAAATTCACCTCGTGAGACACGTCGGATTGCATCGATTATCTCAGCGATATTTCCGCTCTTTATCACGTAACCCCATGCTCCTGCCTCGAGAGCACGAAAGACTAGCGCTTGATCGGCATGGCCGGTGAAAATCACTGTGCGTAGATCGGGCGCACTTTCGGTCAAGCGGGGTAACGTATCGAGCGGATCTGGTCCCGGCATGCTGAGATCGAGGAGGAGGACATCAGGTTGTTTCTCTGCAACCTCTTCGACGATCAAGTCAGCGCGTGACAACCAACCGACGTTCGTCATGTCCGGTTCATTCTCGATTGCACTTCCCACGTCCAGCGCAACGAGAGCATCGTCTTCGACACAGAGCACTCTAATCGGGGATTCTTGCGTTTGCATCACGTTCACAACGATTTTAGATAATTCGAAACAAACAGTGAGTCAATCCGGATCGCTAATAAAACCTAGATGCGCTCAGAGAAAAAAATGCGTGTACACCAGTATAGCATATGCAGAAACTGCAGTGAATGCGTGGATACCGATTAATGCTCGCGGGAGTCGTCTTCCTTCGAGGTGGAGTGCAAAGAGCAACAATCCAGCAAACGCAACGAGCATAAGAAGGGTAAGGGCAAAGGCAAAATATCCGATATCGACGAGATTGCCCCGAACGGCTTCGATCGTGAGCAAAATGAGTCCGGTTCCGACGAAAGCACCGTGAATAAGCGCTACGCGCGGCGGAGGGGGGTTCCCACGTAAGTGGAACGAGGCCAGCGTTGCACCAATGAGCGCGCCGATACTAAAGAGCACAATTGAAAGGGTGATCATTGATTAATCTTTGCTGTTCAGTCACGATTTTAACTGTGGTTGACGAGAATCAAACACCTTTCTCCTCACCTCCTCTACGGCAGAGCTGTGCGTCTCGCTTGATGAGGGAAGCCCGAGGCGTTCAAATGATTCGACACTTTCAGAGTAATCGGGCGGCGGATAGCGAGGCGAATCAATCCCATCCACTCCAACAACTTTCCACCGATCATACCTGTGCGCACGATTCATAACCCACTCCATGATAGCTCATGCACCTTCCGTCACGACAGTCTGGTGCTGCTCCAAAGCTCAAGACTAGCGGAGCGAGGGCGATAGGATCTATGAGCTCGATCAGCACTCTATCGTCTCAGCACTTGGAGATCACGTGAATCATCATCTCGTTGAATGCATTAAGATCCTCCACTCGTCTACTCGTAACAAGATTTCCATCGACAACAACTTTCCGGTCGACCCATTCCGCCCCAGCATTTTCGAGATCGAAGCGGAGCGCTGGATGAGAGGTGAGGGTTCTCCCGCGTACACCTTCGGCATTAATGAGAATCCATAAGCTGTGACAGATCGAAGCGATTGGCTTATCGCGTTCAATAAACTCGCGTGTGAAAGCGATAACCTGATCGTTAATTCGTAAAGTGTCAGCGCTAAATAACCCCCCAGGTAAGAGGAGGGCATCGAACTCGTTTGGGTTCGCACTTGCTAGCGCAGTATCAATCGGTACCCGCTCACCCCAATCCCGGTCGTCCCAACCATGGACGTACTCCGTGCAGGGAGAGACAATACTTAACAGTGCACCGACCCGTGAGAGTGCTGTCACTGGTACTGTTAGTTCGAGTTGCTCAAACCCATCAGCAACGAGTACTGCAATGTGTTTTCCGAGTAATATCGACATTTTTGAACGCTCGTCCCGTAAGTCATCCTTTCCCGCTACCATGCTGTTCGCTCCGGATTTGGCTCTGCTTCGAGGCCGTCGGAACTGGCATTTCATTCGGTTCCTGCTCTCGTTTAAGTGGAGTTTCCGCCGGGCCGGCAAGAACTTCACCTGTTGGATGAAAGCGAGAGCCATGACATGGACAGTCCCAGGTTCTCTCGGCTGAGTTCCAATGGATGATGCATCCCAGATGGGTGCAGACGGGAGAGAGAGTGATCAGTTCTCCGGAATCTTTGCGATAAACAGCAGCGCGCTTCCCGTTTACTTCCATAATCTGACCTTCACCTGGCGCGAGAGCGTCGAGTCTGCCGTTTTGCTTTACACCGATGAGGCGGTCCTTGATCAGATAGTATGGATAGTCGATGTTTTCCTTCAGGTATTCCCACGCACCCGAGCCACCAGGTTTGCGCTTGAGGGCAAACATTTCACGCCAGGGGTTCACGCTCTCGAGAATCTCATCGCGTGCCATCATTGCTGCGATGGTCCCAAACGTGTAGCCGTTTCCACAATAACCGGTTGCGAGAAATTGATTTTCGTCACTCAGGCCTATGAATGGGAGCCCGTCGTGTGTCTCAATAATCTGGCCGGACCAGCGTGATGAGATCTCTGCCTGAGGTGCGTAGTTGTGGAGGACCGTCTCGAGGCGACTGTAGGGATCATTCGTATCAGTAACTTGGCCTGTTTTATGATCCTCGCCACCAAATATCAGATAGTCAAAATCGCTTCCGGGCTGGAGTCGAGCGTAGTAATAAGGATCACTTAAATCCCAGTAGAGCGCGTCGACGACAGAGCCTTTGGGAACCTTCGCGCCGAGAGTATAACTTGTATAAGGGGTAAGCTTGGACTGGAAGAGCCCTGCACCGAGCATACTTGAGATTCCCATTAGTGGCACATGAGTTGCGATAACGAGAAAGTGACAGGTCACCGTCCCCTTGTTCGTCACAAGTTTAATTTTCTTCCCGTCACGGGTGGAGCGAGTTACCTCGCTATGCTCAAAGATTTGACAATGCTCGCTCTTCTTGATCTCCTTAAGCAAACCGCTCAAGTACTTGAGCGGGTGAAAGCGTGCTTGATTGGTAAACCCCAGACCTGGATGCGCGAAAAAGGGGTCTGTGTCCCACCATCTGGTTTTAATCCCAAGCCGTTCGGCTGCGTGCTCTACAGAGCGCAATTTCGTTAGCTGACGAGGATCATTCTCAGTGAGTGAGGTTAAAAGGTAGCTAGGAATAAATGCGAGATCACAGCTTATCTCGCCTTCTCTGACTGCTTGCTCAATTTCAATCAGCGCGGCCTTGCCAGCATCCCACACGTTGCGCGCACCCTCGGCTCCGAATCTCTTGAGTAGTTCTGCAAGCGAGAGATCAGTCACCGAGGTGAGATGGGCGGTCGTATTGTGCGTATCCCCACTACCACACTGTGTCCGTTCAAGTAGGGCAACTGCGAGCTTTGTGTTCCTGAGCAAGTACGCTGTGGTCACACCTGTGATGCCACCACCAATAATAGCCACGTCGACATTGAAGTTCCCTGTCAACTCTGAGAAGTTTGGCAGACTCACATTCTCTGTCCAGAGCGATGTTGCACTCATGGAACGCTTCCTTTTCCACTTTCCCGATCAAGTTACATGAATATAACGCGGAATCGGATGTGCGAGTTATGATCGCGCTTAGGGCAGGGTTTTCTACCTATCGACTCGCGATTTTTCTTTTTTTCGAAGCCTCGTGTTCTCCTTCAGAACTACCTGTGGATTGTGGCACTGTTCGTTCAACGTACCGATTGAGAAATCGAAGCGCATGCTCGCGTAGCTCGAACGGACGGAGATAGTTTGCCGCTGGTCGGAGCACACGGGGGAGGAGGGCGAAAGCCCGTGTTTCTTCGGCGCCAGGCCCACCATGCGCGCCATTCTCATGGCTGAAGGTAAGGGGGTTACGCCCTATCCGCCATCCCGAGATGGTGAACATCCCTGCATTAGGGTGGATACATGAAGTGGCGAGATCTGCACTCACTTCGTCGAGGAACGGATGATCTACGCCGAGCACCTTCGCACCGTCACGTGGTAAAAGATAGGTCCCTGTTTCGTTCCATGCCTGGACAGTTCGATCGCTTCGCGCAATAAGTACGAGTGGGATCTTCGCACGATGGACGAGCAGGGCAGCGATGGCCTCTTGTTCGACCGGAGGAAGCTTGTCCGGGAGGTAAATGTAGCCCAGGGGTCCAAAGGCAACAACTTGGACTCGTTCTACATCGAACGCTGTCGGCCGATATGACTCATGGCGACGTTTTGGTGCGCGAAGGAGTTTCACTCGCTGACGCTCAATACCCTTTCCGTGATAAACGTTCTCCACTGGCAAATGAATATACTCACGGAAGGCATCGGCGATCGCTTGCTCAATCGAGCGTCCCATCACGTCGTCGAATTGCAAGGCATCTTCTTGCCCATGATCTGAGTAAACCCAAACATCATAGTTACGCCCGCCACGTTTTGCCCTGGCGAAAATCTTCGCAATCGTGCGGTCGATACCTTTGAGCGTCCAATGAGCAAAGTCCGATGATGGTCCACGCCGATGAGCATGTTCATCGTAGCCAAGCAAGTTCAAGTGGATAATCGGCACTCCTCGGGAGATATCGAGAGAAACAAGGATCTGAATCAACTCACGAAGAATAACCGTCACAATGACACGCGCGGGTATAAACTTGAGCTCTTGCGTGAAATGAAATCCATGCCAAGTGCCGTTCAGGCAATCGATAAAGGCGATGAATAACTCGAGGAGCGCGAGGAGAAGCATACGGATAATTGAACGGAAATAGAAGAATGTCGCGGCGAGCGTGGTGCGCAGATTCAGCTCGCGGAACCATGCGCCAATCCCAAAGGAGATACTACAGAACGTTGCATAGTTTGCGCCACCAGAAAAAATATTCGCGTAAGAACTCCCTTGTTCAAGTAATCCTCTTCGACGTCGAGAGAGTTCCTGCTGAATGTTCAAAACAGGTTCAGGGTCAAGCATGTTGACGATCCGATTCGAGCGCTGGTCACGGAATCCGAAAGCGGGAACTGCACACTTCTCGCCATAGAAGAGCTCTCCTTGAACTGCGGGAGTAGTTGAAGGCACTCCGGAGTAGAGTGTGTGGAGTTGGTAGCGCTCTCGTTTGAGAATGCGGCGCAGAAATTTCATTTTCCCGGTTGCTAGTGCTCGCTCAAATTGGTCGCGGGAGAGCCCATCAATCTGGATCAGGACCAAGCCACGTAAATTACGCTTCTTCGTCCGGTGACGAGAACTCTGCCAGCGAAAAGCTCGCACGAGCTTTTCGCGTAAGAAAAGGAAACGGGAGTGAGTCTCCTTCTTGATGAAAGCGCCAGCAATCGCCTCAGCTCGATTGGCCCAGAGGGCCCATTCCGACTCAATCAGGCGAAGCGAGACCCTCCAGTTACTTGTCTCTGTTTCGCGTGGACGCGTTCGTTTCGTAAGAAGACTACGATATGCCATGAGCGCGTCATACGAAGTCGTTTCAACCGAGAAATGACTTGCGGTCTCCCGTGCATTCACAGACAGCGCTTCACGTGCTTCCCTCCCAGCTTCAAAAATGCGGTTGATTGCCTGCGAAAAGCGAGCGGGGTCTTCGCTCACCACGAGGTAGCCATTATATCCGTTTTGAACAATTTCTCTCGCTCCCGGCGCATCAAGCGCGACTACGGGGACACCTGCAGCCATGGCCTCTGCGAGCACCATTCCTTGGGTTTCGGTTTTTGAGGCAAAGACAAAAAGATCCATTGCTCGGTAGGCCCGAAGGAGCTCTTCGCCTTGGACAACACCTTGGAACGATACACGTGAGGAGAGTTTCTTTCGCCGAAAGTAGTGAGCAATCTCGTCTCCCGCGGGACCGGAACCGAATACAACGAAACGGGATCTCTTTGTTCGCTTGAGGAAGAGTTGAACAGACTGAGCAAGAAAATGAAGATTCTTCTCCGCGGCAAGCCGTCCCAGGTGACCAACAACGAAGTCCGTGGGCGAAAGTCCGAGCTTCCTCCGTGAGCTGAGCTTGTCGCCATGGGCGAATCGAGCGGTGTCTACGCCAGTCGGGATCGTCACAATCGGAGTATCCACTCCGCGCTCTTCGAGAACGGCTGCGATGCTTTCACTCGGGGCGAATACCATGTCGCACAAGTTTGCATAGCCAGTTGCAAGATCGATGACGAGTTTTCCAAGGAGCTCCATGTTGCCGGGAACGTAATGAGTGTAGCGCTCATACATAGTGTGGTGGGTAAATACCAGCGGTACATTGCACATTGCAGCGACGCGTAGTGCGGTGTCCCCGAGGAGGAACGGATGATGTGAGTGAACGATGTGTGGAGCATATTGCTGTAACTCTTCAGCGAGTGCGAGTGGAACTGGAAATGGCACAGAAAAATCACTGCCATTAAATTTCTGGACTGCTGGAACCCGAATGATATGTTGCTCATTCGCAGCAACTTCTTCAAATGCGGGGCAGAGTACTCGAACCTGGTGACCCAATTTTCGAAATGCTTCAGCAAAGGTGTGGACTGACCGGGCAACTCCTCCGACATGCGGGAGATAGGTATTTGTACACATGAGTATTCTCACGACTGCTCAAGCGTGCCTGAGTAAGCTGAAGGAGCCATGACCGGGATCATGGTTGCTTTTGCCCGTTCTCGTTAGTTTATTATACACTCAGTATTTAGCAGTTTATGGAGGTTAAGAAGTTGAAGGTACTTATTGTCGATGATGACCCCAGTGTTCGAATGGCACTCCGCGCGACACTTGTGGATAGTGGTTTTCAAGTGCGAACTGCTGAGTCTCCCTACTCAGCACTCGATATTGCTGACGAATATCATCCTGACGTAGTTGTCTCCGATTGGGAGCTTGGAACTGCACTCAATGGAATTGAGCTGTGTAAAGCGCTCATCGGGCGAATTCCGCGAGCCAAGATCATCCTGATGACCGGAGCAGAAAAGAGCAGGATGGAAAAGGCAGCAGCAAGCGTTCGGCCGTGCGCCGTACTCCAGAAGCCCTTTGATATGTATTCTCTCGTGGGCGAGCTCGAGAAGCTCGGCAGAATGTCCTACCAAATAGCGTTTTAAGCAGCTTCCAATTTCGTAATGTTCTTCATGAGTACGATCATGGCGGTTGAGCTCGCTTCCGTGTTTATGCTGCGAGCAAGGACCGAACGCAAATAACGCTATATTTTTAAATATTATAGGGAGCGAATTATGAAATACATTGAAGGCATACCACTCTGGACCGCAATTCTTCTTTTTACCTTAGGCATTACTTACCTCGGGCAGGAACAGGCAGCGGTGAACGCCGAGACAAAGGTCGATAAATATACTGCCGATGCCTCGACGAGTCCTGATGATTCTTCGCGGATTCAACGAGAGCAAATGAGAGAGGATACTGATGCAACCACTCGAGGTCGTTTACGCCAAGGCGAAGAGCGCAATGAGGAACGGGAGCATCTCGTTGAAGCGGCCGTCGTCTACCGAGCACTGGCCAAAGATCCAAAGAATCAAATTCCAAACAAACTGGTAGGACAGGCGAAATGTGTGGCAATTTTCCCTAGCGTAGTTACTGCGGCATTGGTTGTCGGTGGGATTCATGGTGATGGCGTAGCGAGTTGCCGCACGGCGAGTGGCTGGAGCATGCCGAGTTTTGTTGATGTCACGGGTGGAAGTCTTGGTGCCCAGATTGGTGGCAAGGCAACAGACATTGTGCTGTTCGTTCTCGATGAGGAAGGGAAAGATCTCCTCAAACGAGGAAAATTCCGCATGGGAACTGATGTGAGCGTAGTCGCAGGAAGCTTCGACAAAAGTTTGGATATTCAACCCAAGGGTATTGTCGCCTATGCGAGAACCGAAGGCGTTTTTGCTGGAGCTTCGCTCGTTGGGGTGAACGTCGCGCATGATACTGAGGCGTTAAGGGACTACTATGGACAGACTGTTGACTATGCGGCGTTACTCGACGGGGAGAAGTCGATAGGTGAGAAGACGCCAGAGATTAACTCACTCCTCGAGGCGCTCTCAAATACCTGAAAATTGTAGTTTGTACTTTCAGCGCACGCCTTCCGGCGTGCGCTCCTTAAGCGATTACGCCATCCCGTGCCCACGGGCGTGCACTCAACAATTGGAGCAGTGCTGTCAGGTCAATCGGTTTTACGAGATGTGAGTCAAACCCAGCGGCGCGCGAGCGAGTCGTGTGCTCCTCCTGGCCATATCCTGAGATCGCGATGATGAGCGTCTGCTGGAATTCTGGTTGGTCGCGAAGCTTCCGCGCTACCTCGAATCCATCCATCCCGGGAAGTCCGATATCGAGCAGGACTACCGCAGGCCGTTCCGCCTCCGCGAGTTGAAGGGCTTCCTCACCCTGCCGGGCCATCAGCACCGTGTGTCCGCCGAGCTCCAGCACCCGGGTCAGGCTCTCGGCGGCATCCTGATTGTCATCCAGCACCAGGATCCGCATCGGCGGCCCGGTTGGAATAGCCGGCTGAATCTCCCGGTCGGGAAGCTCCTCCACTTCCGCCTGGACCGGCAGGCAGGGAAGCCGGACCGTGAAGGTGCTGCCCCGGCCCAGACCTTCGCTGGCCCCCGAAACTTCGCCGCCATGGAGCTCCACTACGGTGCGCACCAGGGAGAGGCCGATACCCAGGCCGTCGCGGGCCCGGTCGGGGCTCCGCTCGCCCTGGGCGAACAGCTCGAAGATCTCGGAGAGCATCTCGGGAGCGATACCCACCCCGGCATCGCGGACCTGGATTACCGCGTGCCTGTCCTCTCGTTCCACGGACAGCTCGATCCGGCCCCTTTCGTTCTGGTATTTGGCAGCGTTGTTGAGAAGGTTGGCGACCATCTGGGTAAGCCGGGCCCGGTCGCCTCTCACCCTCACCGGCGAGGTGGGAAGACTGATGCTGAGGGAATGGTTCTGCGCCTCGATCAGCGGGCGGCTGGTTTCCACCGCCCGGCTCACCACCGAGGCGAGGTCGATGGTTTCGGGCTGAAGCTTGATCTTGCCGAGCGACATCCGGGAAACATCGAGGAGGTCGTCCACCAGCCGGGTCAGCTGGGTCACCTGCCGTTCGATTACTCCGCGGCACCAGGCGATCTCCGGGTCCGCAATGTCGTTCATCTGAAGGAGGTTGACCGCGTTCCGGAGAGGGGCCAGCGGGTTGCGCAGCTCGTGCGCCAGGAGGGCCAGAAACTCGTCCTTCCGCCGGTCCGCCTGGCGGAGCTGCTCGGCCAGCTCGGTCTGCCGGCCGATGGCGGCTTCCAGCTCGGCGGTCCGTTCGGCCACCCGCTCCTCCAGCAGCCGGGCCAGGCCTTCTATTTCCCGGCGCTTCCGGTAGAGCTCGGAGAACACCCTGACCTTGGCGCGGAGCAGTTCGGGAACGATGGGAACCGAGACGTAGTCCACCGCGCCGGTCTGGTAACCCTTGAGCCGGTCGGTGTCGGTAAGGTGAACCGCCGATACGAAGATTATCGCGGTATCCCGGCAGCGGGGGTGCTCCCTGATCATTTCGGCCAGTTCGAAACCATCCAGCTCGGGCATGCTGACGTCGATCAGCACGATGGCGATTTCGGTCTTGAGGAGGTATTCCAGGGCCTCCCGGCCCGAACCCGCCTTGATCAGGTTCTCCCCCAGATCGGCCAGGATGGCTTCGTAGCTCAGCAGCTTGCCCGGCTGATCGTCGACCAGCAGGATGTTGACCTTCTCGGGGTCGCTCATAGGTCCTTCCTAGCGGTGCAGCCAGAGCCGGAGCGCCGAGAGGAGCTGCTCTGTGTTCACCGGCTTGGCCAGATAATCGGAGGCCCCCGCTTCCAGGCACTTCTCCCGGTCCCCCTTCATCGCCTTGGCGGTGAGCGCGATGATGGGCAGCCGCCGGAAGGCGGGCCGCTCCCGGATTGCGTGGATGGTCTGGTAGCCGTCCATCTCGGGCATCATGATGTCCATCAGCACGATCGCCACGTCGGGAGTCTGGTCGATGGTGGCGATGGCCTCGTGGCCGGTCCCGGCGGTAAGTACCTCCATGCCGCGGCGCTCCAGCACCGACGACAGGGCAAAGATGTTCCGCACGTCGTCGTCCACCACCAGGACCTTGCGGCCCACCAGGTCGTCGTCGGACCGGTGCAGCCGGTCGAGCATGGCCTGCTTCTCGGGCGGGAGGTCGGATATTACCCGGTGGAGGAACAGCGCGGTCTCGTCGAGCAGCCGCTCGGGCGATTCGACCCCCTTGACCACCACGCTCCGGGCCAGGGTATGGAGCCGGGCGTCCTCGTCGGGCGAAAGCTCCTTGCCGGTGAACACCACCACCGGCAGCTCCCGCAGCGAATCGTTGTCGCGAATCCGCTCCAGCACCTCGAATCCGCTCATGTCGGGCAGCCGGAGATCCAGGACCATGCAGTCGTAGCTGTTTTCCAGCAGCAGGCCCATTGCCTCCGCCCCCCGGCCGGCGGTGTGGATCTCCACGTCGCTGTGGGCCAGCAGCTCGTTTATGCCGAGCTGCTCGGCTTCGTTGTCCTCTACCACCAGGAGCCGTTTGCTGCGGGGAGTGACGAACTGCTTGATGCGGTTGAGGGCTCCCTCCAGTCCTTCGTTGGTGGTCGGCTTGGCAATGAAGCTGAAAGCGCCCCGGGCCAGCCCATGCTGGCGGTCCTCGTCGAGAGTGACGATCTGGACCGGAATGTGGCGCAGCGCCGGGTCCTGCTTCAGCTGGTTGAGCACCGACCAGCCCAGCATGTCGGGCAGGAAGATGTCGAGCGAGATCGCGGTAGGATGGTAGTCCCGGGCCAGGGTCACCGCGTCTGCCCCCCGGCTGGCCACCAGGACCTGGAAGCCCTGACCTCGTGCCACATCAACCAGGATCCGGGCGTAGGCCGGGTCGTCCTCAACGATCAGGAGGGTGGGCTGGTCGGGATTCAGCTCGTTCCGGTCGTCGGGGATCTCGCTGGGGCGGTCCCAGACCCTGACCGCCGGCCGGGGCGCGGGGAAGAGTGGCTGGGGCACCGCGTCATCGGTAACCGAAGGCGTTCCCACCGTGGGCCCCAGATAGGTCTGGGGCAGGTAGAGCGTGAAGGTGCTCCCCCGGCCCGGCGTGCTGCGGAGCTGGATCTCTCCGCCCAGCAGGTTGGCCAGCTCCCGGCTGATGGCGAGTCCCAGTCCGGTGCCCCCGTATTTCCGGCTGGTACCGGCATCGGCCTGCTGGAAGGCCTCGAAGATGATCCGCTGTTTTTCCGGCGGGATTCCGATGCCGGTATCGGATACCTCGAAAGCCACCACGCTGGCCGCCTTGCGAAGCACCGGGTGCTCCTGGCTCCAGCCGGCCGAGGCGTTCAGAACCGAGAGCCGCACTCCGCCCTGTTCGGTGAACTTGAAGGCGTTGGAAAGGAGGTTCTTGAGGACCTGCTGGAGCCGCTTGGAGTCGGTCACCAGGGTGGGACCCAGCGAGGGGTCCACCTGGATGTCCAGCGAGAGCCGCTTGTTCTCGGCTTCGTGGCGGAAGGGCCGGCTTACCGCCTCGACCACGTTGGGAATCACGATCTCCTCGGCCACCACCGTCACGGTGCCGGACTCGATCTTGGAAAGATCGAGGATGTCGGTGATCAGATTGAGCAGGTCGCTTCCCGCTCCATGGATGGTCCGGGCGAACTCCACCTGCTTGCCGCTCAGGTTCCCCTCCATGTTTTCCGACAGCTGCTGGCCCAGGATCAGGATGCTGTTCAGCGGGGTCCGCAGCTCGTG
>FKKE01003550.1_pt1 | contig 47582 bp, 66 predicted proteins | sample 1106331 | NCBI WGS metagenome assembly FKKE01 (sample SAMEA3931202, study PRJEB13176) | freshwater metagenome | biome: Drinking water system; feature: drinking water; material: freshwater | place: China | collected 2013-02-06
CTCTGGACGAGAAATCGAAAATCTTGCGCTAACCTATCGGACGTGGTGGAAAACTTGATTTGAAGCGAGCCGTTGCGAGGGTTCCGCTTTACAGTCCCGTCTGTGTCAAGCAACCCTTGAAGTAGTCGCCACCTGTCACTCTCTGGCGCGATTTTATAAGAGTCGGGGATGAACTTTTCGTGAGATTGAAGGTTGAACAGTCCCATAGATTTGAGCGAAGAAATCACCCGATTATTTCTGCCGTCTGGAGATTTCAGCGCCCATGAATTAACCGTGCCCGACGCGCGCCCGGTGTTTGCGATTTTTTCAAAATAGTGGCCTTCGGGCAACCGGCATTCTTTTACAACCTCATCATCTTTGGTTAGCGTGACCCTACGGTGCAGCAGGTTGCCGTCACCGATCAGCGCCCCGACGAGATACGGGTCTAGCGGTAAACCGCTCTCGTTAAATTCGATTGATTTGACCAACGGTACATAGTAACGATAGCCCCCACTCGGCAAGGTTAGCCCTTCGGACATCATTTGTTCAGTGGTGAGAACTTCCAAGTCTTCGTTTTTCAGACTCGCCCCGGCTTTATAGACTCCCCACAGGTGATGGCCGTCGCAGGCTATCTCCGCTCCGTCGTTAAACGTGACCTTATAAAGCTGGCGGGCTTCGTGTCGCTGGACGCCCGTAACCCTTACCGCGCGCCCGCGTGAGCCAACCACGAAATCGCCCTTCACTAATCCTTCGATTTCGGTCCACCCTCGCGGCGTCAAAACCTTCGTGCCGTTTTTTAGCGCCTGTGGATTCTTGACAATCGCAAACTCGCCTATGAAGTTGAATCCGCCCGCGCTGAACAGGTCTATAACTGCGCCGCGAAAATCGCGCCTGCCGATGAATCCGTGTTGGTTTTTATAGGCCAGTAGTTGCTGGACATGAATCGCCACATTGCAGCCCGGCGCTGTCACTCTCAATAGCTGCTCGATTACGAATCGAAGATTGAGAGCGAAGCGGCCCTCTCGGATATTTATCGTCGAGCCGTTGTTGCCGACATCTTCGAGCTTTCCGCTATAGGAAAATATCTCTTCAAACGGAATACTGGTAACGGTTAAATGAATACTATTATCGGGAATCTTTTCGGCCATTCCGGCGACACAATCACGGTTATAGAGATGAATTTCAGGCAGCATGATTCCTCCTTGTAATTTGGCCTTTCTCGTTGCGAACGATATGAGCGGCTTCTGCTTTTTTATGCAAAGAATTATTCGCGTAAAGCTCTAGGTTTTCTATGGCGTTGTCGGCGCGATTGCCGTTGACGTGATGCACGACTTCTTGCGGCTCAAGGTGTCGCCCAATATAAGCTTCCATTACAAGCCTATGCTCGAAGACGTAGCCTTTGCTATTTGCGTTCGGGTGGTCCGGCGTGTAAATAATCACATAGCCATCAGGCTCGACGATTCGCCCGCCCTTCCAGTTCCAGTGCGACTTTCCGGATTGACCTGTCCCTTTACATTCGTAGCCACAAAACCGATTCGAGTATCTTACATCTGACGGCGCAACATATCTTTCGACTCGCTTGCCGCAGACCTCGCAGTTAAAAACCTGATTCGGCTTCAATATTCGTTTGTGGTTCGTGTGCGTCCATCGGCATTTCTGTGAACAAAATTTTTGATTGTACTTTCTTGGCGCAAACCCCTGCCCACATATCGGGCAGTCTCTTTTTTCAGGCTGCTTGATCATGCGACCTCCAGTATTTGCAGCCTGCGCATAGCCGCGATGTAGCTCTCTTCCTGTTCCTTTATGCTCTGCTCGAAATGCGCCTCTTTGCGGAAGATGTTATCAAGCATCGCGCCTTCGAGTTCGGGGATGAACGGCAGGTGAATTCTTACGGCCCTCTTCTGGCCGTACCTGACCGCTCGACGAATGGCCTGATAGAAAGACTCGAATGAATCATTCCAGCCAGAGAAAATCATCGAGCCGCAGTTCTGGAAATTCATTCCGTAGCCGAGCAGTGAGGCTTTCGAGATAAGCACTGAGAGTTCACCGCGTCTGAAGCGGTCGAGAATAGGTTGACGCTTCGGCTTCGATACCGAACCGGACAGCACATCGAAATCATCGAAGCTTATCTCGCGTAGACGCTCCGCGATGATTTCGCTTTCCTCATCGAACACGGTCCAGACGAGCACCTGCAAGCCTGCGGCGCGCTCGTCTGCGATCAGGCGCGCGACCGCATCAGGCTTCGCGCTTTCGATGCGTCGAGGCTTCGCCTTTTCATAGACGAACCCCTTTGCTATCTGGCTGAGCTTCGAGCGCCCAACGATGCCCTGTGATTTGTCGCCGAACAAAGCTATCTGGCCTTCGTTCGTGACATTCCACGCGCGCTGCGCGTCGAGTTGCGCATTCGTGGGGCTGATTTCATGTCGCAGTATTTCAGGCTCAGGCGGCAACTCCATATCGGTTGACCATCCGTAGCGGCGCGGGTCTCGCAGATAGATCGACCACGCGCACATCCACTCAAAGAACGCTTTGCGCGCGTGTCGCTTGACGGTCCATTCCTGCGTGTCAGGATCGCGCGCGAAGAATGTCCAGATGATTTCATTCTCGTTGCGCATTCGTTCGAGAAACGAAGCCTGGCTTGCGAACTCGATCACATCATTTGGCGCAGGCGTTGCGGTCGCTGATAGCTTGTAGGGAATTCCGCGAGACGATTTGATGAGCGCCCACTTCTGCTTTCCGCCGCCCGCTTTGAGCCTCGACGACTCATCGAGCACAAGCCCGGCGAGATAGCGCAGTTCGTTGACGATCTGGCCCTCGTCGTCAGGGTTCATCTTTTCATAATTCGTGATAGCGATCTGTCCCGGCCCATCCCTACACCACCGGCGCATCTCGGCGCGCGAGTGAATGTGATGGATCGTCAGAGAGTCGCCGTAAAAGCGAGATGACTCTTCAAGGGTCTGCTCGACTATCTCATTGAGCGTGATTATAAGAATACGCCCGCCCGTGATGTGCGCGACCTGTCGCGCGTATTCGAGTTCGATCAATGTCTTTCCTGTGCCGCAGTCGGACCATACCGCGAATCGCTTTGCATCGAGCGCGAGCCTGAGAATTTCGCGTTGATGCTCGAACAGGAAATCCGGCATAGCGAGCGCGCCCGCTGCTGTCTGGCTCGACTCGACCCCTATCACTGCCGCGAACCGCGCGGGCGCGCTGATCGTGTAGCGGTCGCGCTCATAGTCGTAATTGAGATTGAATTCGGGCAATCTCTTGCATCTCAGAAACAGGTCATAGCTCTGAAGGTCGAAGGACCTTTCGAAGATGATTCTCATTGTGTCAGCTTCGAAAGTAATCATCGTTTCTCCCTGACTCCGGCCTGAAGCGTGAACCGCTCGAAATGTCTCTCGATTTTCGCGCTCAACTCTTCGAGCGCGATCATTAGTTCGGGGTCTATGATCCCGACTCCGACATGCACAGCGAGCGGGATCAATTCGCCGTCAAGCTGGCGCTTGAGCGCGTCCATCGCTGCCCACAGCCGCGCGAGCTTGATTGATTCGTTATCTCTCACGCTAAACTCTCCTCTTCGATGAATGCCCCACATGCCAGCCCCGGCACTTCCCGCACCAGTAGCTCACAAGTGGCGTTCGCTTGCGGTCGCCGCCGCGCTCGCGCAGTGATCGGATTTGCGCTTCGGCCTTTCCCTTGCTCGCGTGTGTGTGCTTGCGGCATCTCATCAGCATTACAAGCGTTGAGGTAATCCCTCGCGCTCGGAAATTCGATTGAAGGTGTTACGGATACAATCCTCAAGCGAAAGCCCCAGACGTTGCGCCAGTAAATCGAGATAGACAGCCGTGTCGCCTATCTCGGTTTCAATGGCTTTCAAGGCTTCCTCTTTTGTAAGAGGTTGCCTCTTGCTCTTGCTCTCAACTCCCTCTTCAATGCGCCGGAGTTTCTTGATTGCATCGCATATCTCGCCAGCCTCACCCATCACGGCAACCGCCCAATCCGACACGCTCCACTCTTCGAGTCCGCCTTTGTGCCAGATCAATGCTCGTTCAAGGTTTGTTTTTGCTACTGCCTCAAAGGTGAGTTTTCCGTTCTCTCCCATATCAACCTCCAGCTATTTGTCCGGGGCGCGGGCGGGAAGTTTGCGTCGATCCTGACCCACGCCCCGGACTGCGGGTTATCCTTGCTCTTTCGGCAGCATAGCTTCGAGCCGCCGAAGCTCGGCCATCATCTCGGCAACTTCTTTGCGCAGCGTCGCGGGCCGACTCTCGACGGCTATCACTTCGATCACATCGCCGATTTCTCGCAGCGTGGTCTTCGTCTGCTCTATGCGATCCGCGCACGAAAAGCCGCCGCCCTCGGCCAGTCGCCGGTAGTAATCCACGTTGATCGAGTGAACCCACTCTTCGATGGCCATCGCCATCGCGGGGCATTCCGCGTGCGCAAAGCTCAAAATAATTCTGATCCGGTCGAGAGGGTTGGCCGTACCCGTGTACCCGTTGGGTGTTCATCGGAAAGCGGCTCGCGCGCCCACCTGCGTATCAGGTCGGGCGAGAGGTGCAGCATCGCAGCAAGCAGCGTGACTTTGCCGCGCGGGATCAAGCTGAAGATTTGGTGTGTGTCCATCTCGTCGTCTCTCATCCCCCACCTGCCGAAGAATCAAAGTTCGTGTTTTGCTGTGAATCAGGAATAGACCGCGCGCTCCAACAGGATTACTCTGAGCGCGTGAAACCCCTTCCCGCGCCCGCGCGGTCCATTCCTTTAGCCGACCGCCTGCAACGGTCGCTCTTTGCGCGCATCAAGGCACGCGCCCCTACAGCTTCCCTTCTCTTTGAGTTCGTGCATGTGCGCTTCGACCTGCGCGCGCGGATAGCGAACGTTTCGGCCCTGTTTGATTCGGCCTTTACGCAGACAGCCAGTGCCCGCTTCGCCAAGCCTCACAGTGACGGCTTTGAGGTCGAGCGCGTAGGCTACGCAGTCGGCTGTCATAAGCCAGTGGTCATCTCGGCAAAGTGTGCAGTGTGCGGAGTCGTGGTCGCTCATCATGCTGCCTCTTTGATTAAATCGGAAAGTCTTAAGCCGAGGGCTTCAGCAACGGATTTCAGAACACTCAGTTTCCCGTCCCATTTTCCGTTCCTGATCGCTGAAATAGTCGGCGCAGACACCTTAGCGGCTGAAGCCAAACTTTCATTTGTCAGCCGCTTCTCACCCATCACCGCGTTTATTAAATCTGTTCGGTACATTGTCCACCTCGCTGAACGATATATTAAATGCATTAGATGTTGTTGTCAATCGTTTTTTACAAATCATTAAACGCATTGACCGTAAAACCTGCTATATAAACTATTATGCCGATTTTACAGAAAAATCTGGTTGAGTTTATCAGGGGCCGAATGGAAGAACTGAACCTCAACCCTTATGACATTGCCCGAAAATCAAACGACAAGATCAGCCATGGCACGGTTTGGAATATCCTTAACGAACAGGTACGCGAGGTGAAAGATAAAACGCTGATCGTTCTGGCGAAAGTGCTAGAGGTTGACGCAGAGCGGTTATTTGAGATGGCGCGCGGGCAAGCAGTCACACCCGATGAAAGCATAAAGAAGCGTTTTGATCGAATCAGTTTGAAGTTCAGTCGGCTCAAGGGTGAGTCGAAGAAAACCGCTGAAACCCTCGTCGATCTACTCGACCGCGAACTTGAACGACTCGGAAAGCTCTGATGCACGCAGTTCTCGACAGATTGCGGCGATATGGCTGGAATCGGAGAGTCTTGGTACTTCGGGCAACCAAAATCGAAGACTTCGAAGCGCAATATATTTCTCTCGCCATTGACCGTCGCGCTACTGGCAGAACACAAAAAAATTCAGGAAGAGGAAAAGGCGAATGCAAAGCGATGGTCCGATTACAACCTGATCTTCTGCAACCGAAAGGGCAATCCCGAATCAACGCCGAACCTGCTCAAGCGGCACTTCAGACCAATCCTTGAGGCCGCAGGACTCCCGCCTGAATTCAGGATGTACGATCTCAGGCATTCATGCGCCACTCTTTTACTCGAAAAAAACATCAATCCCAAAATAGTGCAGGAGCGTCTTGGCCATTCGTCAATCACGCTCACGCTCAATACCTACTCGCACGTCACTCCCGGAATGCAGGAACTCGCCCGCGACGCGCTCGATGAAGCTGTGTTTTCGAGGATTACGACAGGCCCTCGTCGTCTGGTGGTAGTCAAAAATATCAAGGATGACGAGGCAAACGATTGAATCTAAAGAGCCAGCGGTCGGACTTGAACCGACGACCTCCGGTTTACGAATTCGTCTAAAATCAACACTTTAGCGCGGTTCTCAGCGTTGTCTACGCTTTAAGCGATTCGGTTACTGCCGTGATCGCTTTCCCCGCTTCCGTCTGTTGCCTGTTTGGTAGCCAGTCTGGTAGGCAGGCCCGCCCGCTTCCCTGCCCGTAGATGGACACCTATATATCGAGATAATGCCGGTCAGCGGTGGAAAATAACTCTTGCGAAATTATTTTCCACTCACCCGGTTTGATGTTTTATAAAAAACGCTTGACATTATCATCTAATACATTTAATATATCGTCTAGTTTGATTGATAAAGCGCGAGAGGTTAAAAGATGAGCAACGCGGACAAATTCAATCAGCAGATCAGCGGCGCGATCATTCGCCCGGCCTATATCAAAGTGCTGTCGGCCAGCAAAGCGGGCGAGTGGCATTTCGTGAGCCGTGGCCGCGCGGGCCATCTTCGCTGCGACTGCTACGACTTCACGCGGTCGAATCCTGCGGGCTACCAGTGCCGTCATATCCTCGCGGCGCTCATCGCTGCGGGGCGCGCGGCGCTGAGGATCGAGGGCGAAGGCGATGCGCTCAGGCTGGTACTTGAGGCCGCTCTTGCTGACACCGCACGGCTCCGCGACGGCTATCTGTTTGCCGACTATCGCAGCGCGCAGCCCTGCGCGAGCGCGTGCCGCTCCGGGTATTCACCGCGCAACTACAACCCGCCCGCGACAGTCGCGCTCACCTGCGAACCGTCGAGGCTCGAAAGCGAGGGCCTGCCCGTTGCGCTACGGGCCGCGCTGATCGAAGCAGACGGCGGCGACGTGCTGGCGAGTCTGAGACCGAAGAGAGCAAGGAGGGCAGCATAGCCCGTCACGATGTTGGCCTTAGTGCCGACCGCTACGGCTGGTTTTCAAGGTATCCAGCCTCGCCAGCCGTAGCGTCACCGAGAGGCTGGAAACAAATGAGGCTGGATATGGCAAAAGCTACTCAACCAAAAACTACCAAAACCAAACCGCGAAGTAAGGCCGCTCAGAAGGCAGCGCCTATCGCTCCCGCGAAAACCCCGATTCATCAATGGACGCATGATGCCGATGAAGTTTTTATTCTCCGATTCAGCGATCACGAAGGGCGTTCTCATAACGACTTTCAGCACCCGATGAAAATCGGCGGGGTGGTAGAGGTGTCTGACTGGAACCCCGCGCCTGTCTGCGGAGGCGGTATTCATGGCTGGCCGTGGGGCATCGGGCTTGGCGACGGCAAAGACCCGCAGTGGGACGCGCTGTGGCAGGTCTACGGAGTCAAACCCGAAGACGTTATCCCCGATGTCGATGGCGGGCCGAAGTGCAAATTCAGAACGGGTATTCTCCGATATAAGGGTGACTGGCACGGGGCGGCTCTGTTCATTTTGAGCGGCCAAATGGCGTGGGCATCTCATCGCGCCGAAGGCGCGGCGACCAACTCTGGCGACAGGGGCGCGGCGACCAACTCTGGCGACAGTGGCGCGGCGACCAACTCTGGCGACAGTGGCGCGGCGACCAACTCTGGCTACAGTGGCGCGGCTATATCGACCGGCGACGAAAGCAGCGCGCAAAGCGTTTCTCCCGCTTCAGTGGCCGTCGTTACCGGGATGAACGGGAAGGTGAAAGGAGGCCCTTACGGATGCATCGGCCTCGCGTGGTGGAACGATAAGCACGAACGGTTTGAGATGCGCTGCGCCGCCATTGGGTGCGGTGACGGCTCAGACGGGACGTTGAAAGCGGGTGTCTGGTATCGCCTGAATGCGCAGGGTGAATTTGTGGAGGTGGCCTGATGCCCGAATCAATCACCAATATCATCGCCGCGCTTTCAAAACAACTGCCCGCCGAACTGCTCAAGACCAAATCGCTCAAGAGTAGGTCGGGGCAGACAGCCAATCTGACTTATATCGAATGGCACACCGCCGTTCGAATACTCGACAAATACGCGCCCGGATGGAGCTATGAAATCCGCTCAGTGACGCCCGTTGGGTCAAGCGTCGTAGTCGTCGCCCGCATATCGATCCCGTGCGCCGAGGGCATCGTCTACCGCGAAGCGACCGGGATCGAAGACGAAGACCTCTCCGGGTACGGCGATCCTGCGAGCAACGCGGAAGCGATGGCTCTCAAAAGGGCCGCTTCAAAGTTCGGGCTTGGCCTTTATTTGTATCGCAAGTAAGGGAGATTGAAAATGGGATTACCTACCACACAAACCACTCACACGCCGGGGCCGTGGCGACTCGACAACTCGGCAGAGTACACAGAGCAGGGGGTATTCGGAATCGAGCAGGACGAAGAGCAGATCATCGCTGCCGTCTTTGTCGATAATCTTCCGATAACCGGTCCTGCGAATGCGCGGCTGATAGCCGCCGCGCCTGATTTGCTCGCTGCGCTCATTCGGTTGACGTGCGAGGCCGAGAGGCGCGCGGGCGTGCCAAAGGCTGAGATTGCGGCAGCCAGAGCCACGATCTACAAAGCCGAAGGGAAGGAGTAATGCAATGGAACAATTGAGAGAGAAGATCAACACCAACCAAGCGCAGACATTCAAAGACTTGGTTTCGCCGCACCAGCTCGTGGCCATCCGCTCTGTCAGCCACTCCGCGCGAGTCAATGCGGAACTGGCAGCGATGACGCTCTTTTCGTCTGAGCCGGAACGGTTGACCGTGAAAGCGGCAAGCTTACTCATCACCGCGCTCAAGATTCTTGCGATACTTCGCGGCTCGGATTTCTGCACCGCGAAAGAAATCGCTGCATCGATGCCGCGCACCTTTCCCGCGACTGTTCGGCGCGCGCTTGAAATGCTCAGGCACACAGGATGGCTCAGGGTAAGAGGCCACGGCGAGGGCCGCGAATTCGCGCGGGTCGAAGAACCTAAGCACTCATCGGCTATTGCTGATGAGAACACATCAGGAGAGGAGTATTAAGATGTCAACTCAGATCGCATCCTTACCGGAACCGATAAACGCGCTCATCTCGGAGATTGAGCGCAAAGAGCAGGCGCACGAAGAGCAACGGCGCATCACGCGCGAAGAGACGCAAGCGACGTTGCGCGGCCTGATCGCTGAGGCTTTCGGCTCGCTCTGGCGAGTGTTCGAGCCTCACATCGCGCGCGAAGAATTCAAAGAGGAACTGCTATCGATTTACTTTGCGCCTGAAGCTATCGGACTCGCACCCTTCGGGGTCTGCCTGCGGGAAGGGCATGGCTCAGGCGGCGTGTGCGTGTTCGTGCCGGGCAGCCATAATCAAAGAGACCGTGCTTACGTTTCTGAAAAGGACGGCTTCGCGGTCTTTCTCAGAGAACGCAACAAAGCACTGCCCCGCATTCTCAAAGCCCGCCATGAATCTGAAGTCGAAGCCGCCTGCAAGTCGCTCGCAGAGGCAGGCGACGGCGAAGCGGCACACACCGCGCTTGCGCGACTCATCGATCTTGAACCGGCGAAGGCGGCAGACTGGCGCGCGCTCTTTGACGACTGGCGACGCGAACGGGAAAGACGCAGAGAAGAGGCAGAAGAAACCCGACGTCGCGAAGAGGCGATTCGACAGGCCCGCGACGAGTATCGAGCCGCGTATGCCGCTTGGAAAGAGCAGCGCGAGGCCGTGAGAGAGCGCAATCGAAAGAAAGCCGTCGAAGCTCAGGCCGCGCTCGACAAGCCCTTCACAGTCTGGCAACTCACCTACGCGCTGGTCGCGGAAACCGAAGACGGCTACCGCGAGATAGACACAGCCGCCGTCTATGCGATTGAGCCAGTTCCCGACTCAAAGGACTTCTGGCGCGTGATCGAAGGCGGGGGAGTAAGAGCGCGCAGATTCTTTCACCCGGTTTCCTTGAGCGGCAGGATTGAAACCCGCCCGACAGAACGGCTCTGCTCCGCTTCGCTCTGGCTGCCGGAGACGGGCGAGTCTATTTACTTTCAACCGCATCTGAGCGCCGATGAGGTAGCGATCAATCTATGCCTTGAGCCGATGCCTGAAATGCCTCCCGCCCCTGATGCGCTGAGTGTCTACGATGTGCGCGCCATCCGGGAAGAGATAGAAGGGGAACTTTATTTCTGAGGTGTCGAGATGAAAGTTATCTGCGCTTGGCATGAGGAAACATTCGGCGAGGAGTTCGATATGGGGGAGAGGCTGGGAGAAGCGCCACCCGGTCTTCTTCCTATCTCCCATTCTATTTGTGAAGAATGCCTCGCGCGCATGGTCGGAGAGCGCGCCGCAGAGAAAGCTATGGAGGCTGAAAATGGACCTGCTTGACCTGCAAAACCAAATCGAGAACGCGAAGGACTGGCTACGCGAGGCAAAAGAAACGGCTGAGGAATGGGGAACCGACCCGGAAGGCAAAGCGGTCTGGCCCGACATGCTCGCGCTGCGCGACCTTCTCAAACAAGCGCAAGAGATGCTCGTCATCCCTGAGAGTGTGGCGCGGGCAATCGCGCAGGAAGAGGCTGAGTATGAATAAAACCGCGACCGTCCGCGAACGTCTGCGCGATCTGTTGTCAAAGCCGGACTATCTTGCGGGCTGGCTTCGCTCTCAATCAAAAGGCGGAATCAATGACCCGAAGCTTTTTACGCCCGCCGACATGAGCGATTGCCCGTTGTGGCATTTTCTCAACCACCATCTGCAAGGCATCGCGCCAGATATTGATTTGCAGGTGGCCGGGACGGTTCGATGGTCAGACGAAACAGGCAGCCATCGCGTAAACCTGCCGCAATGGGCGAGAGAGTACGTCTGTCGAGTTGACGCCCTCGAAGATGAGGGCGTCGTTACGTTCAACTACCTCAAGGCTCTTACCGTGCTGGGGGATTGCATATGAAGACCAGATTGCAGGAATGCGACTTCGACCAGTGCAACCGGCTGCATCTCCACTGGTGCGACTACTGCTCGCTTGAGTTTTCCTGTGTCGAAGACTACTGCGAGCGCGACTACGGCAAGCTGTGCGCCGGATGCGCCCCGCTCTATGACGCGCTCTTCGCGTGGTTCTCCGCTCATTCGTATGAGGAGATACTGGAGCTTCGCCGCCTCTGGACGCTTAGGGTTTATGGCAGGCCCTATGCGTTGTCCTACTCGACCCGATGCGACGAACTCACGCGCGCGCGCAATCTCTGCGACGCATTCATCCACGACATCCGAACCGGGCCAAAGCACCCTGAAAAGCGATTTGCCAATTTCATCCTTGAGGTCGAAGACACGCAAGCCGCAAAGCGCGCGGCTGACGAGTTGTTCAGATACGACGAAAGGAAATACGGCGAGAGATGAAACAGGTAAACATTTTCGAATCTGCACGAATGACCCTGCCCGAAGCCATCGCGCTTACAAAGCAATCGCTGCTGGCCTATGCTGCGCGCTATCGCCATTGGGCCATCGCGTACTCAGGCGGCAAGGATAGTTCGGCCACGGTCGCGCTCACCGCGCATCTGATCGAAGAGGGAGAGGTTGACGCGCCCGAATCGCTTACCGTGCTATACGCAGATACTCGTCAGGAGCTTCCGCCGCTCTGGTTGAGCGCGATGGGCGTACTGCGCGCGCTCGAAGAGCGCGGAATCCAAACACATGTCGTGCTGCCGGAACTCGATAAAAGATATTTCGTCTACATGCTCGGTCGAGGAATCCCGCCGCCCAACAACAACACTCTGAGATGGTGTACGCGCCAGATCAAAGTCGAGCCGATGGTAAACGCGCTCCGGTCATTGCGCGAGCGGTCAGGAGAAAAGCTCCTGATGCTTACGGGCGTTCGTCTCGGCGAGAGCGCGGCGCGCGACCATCGGATCGCGCTCAGTTGCTCGCGCGACGGCGGCGAATGTGGGCAAGGGTGGTTTCAGCAGTCAACACCCGAAGCGGTCGCCGATACGCTCGCGCCGCTCATTCACTGGCGCGTTTGTCACGTCTGGGCTTTACTGCTCTCGCACGCGCCAGGCTGGGGATTTCCCACGCGCGAGGTAGCTCTGAGCTACGGCGGGGACGAGGCCGAAGAGAACAACGCGCGCACTGGCTGTGTCGGCTGTCCGCTTGCGACAAAAGACACCGCGCTCGATTCCGTTCTCAAACTATCGGAGTGGGCATACCTCGCGCCGCTAAAGCGACTCCGCCCGCTCTACAGGGAATTGCGCGAGGCAAAGCACAGGCTCAGACAGCCCGGCGCGGAAAGGCGCAAAGACGGCTCGCTCGCAAGCAATCCCCAGCGACTCGGCCCGCTCACGATGGAAGCGCGGCGATGGGCGCTTAAAGAAATCCTCGCTGCGCAATCCGAAATCAACAGCGCGGCCCGCTCACTGCACAGACATGAAATCTCGCTTATCAACAACAAAGAGAAAGCGCGAATCCTCGAACTGATCGGGGCCAACACATGGCCACAGAAATGGTCAGGCGATGAGCCTGTCGGCGATGAGGCGATAGACAAAGTTTTCGGCGACGGCTCTGTGCAGCCGTTATTGATATGAAACCACAGAGAGGCTATATGGGAACCGCGCTCGACATTCTCTACAGAAAAAAGAACGAAGCATGGTTTTTAGGCAAGCGCGTGAGGGCGAGGCAGCGGCTTGAAACCGGGTATCAGTCAATCGCGGCTGGAGCCGTGCTTGTGATATGCGGGAAGTTCAAGGGCTTCACGCTCGAAACTGAGAGATGCGATCACTGCGGGGTTTCGGTCTATATCCGCAAGGTCGCCCCCCCATATAACGGGGGTGGATAGGTGAGAGGAAAGAAGCGAGACTGGCCCGCGCGTGTGAGGCAGGCCCGCGAGGACCTTCCCCGGCTACTCGGCGAGTCCGGGCGATGGACACAGGCCCAACTCGCAGAGGTCATGGGCCTGTCGGGGAAAAACCACGTCGCGCTCTGGGAACGCGGCGAGCGGCAGCCGTCGCGTCAGGCAGAGGTGATGCTCGATTATCTGTACGCGATGTGTGAGAGAGGCATCGATCCGAGAACTACTGATCCCACTACCCGCCCCGACTGAGCGCAACCCCGATCAAAAAGCCCAGCACGGCCCCTATAGCCGCAAACACCGCCGCCATCCTGCGCCAGAAATTCCGCTGCTTGATCGCCCGCTCAAGTTGAGATTTCAATTCATCGGCGAGTCGTTGAAACGTCGCCGCGCGCTCATCTTCCATCACTGATATTTTCTGCCTGCTCTCATTCGCGGCCTTGAGCTTTGCAAACAACTCATCATCGGTTCGGATGATCGCTTCGAGCGCGGCGGCGTACTCTTTGAGACGCGCAATCTGCGAGTCCTTCAGTTTCTCAACCCGCCTGCATCCCTCAAGTTCGACTTGCATCTGCTCGATTAGCGCAAGCTCCTGAGCGGTGAAAGATTGCTTATCGCTTTTTTGCTCGCTCGCGCTGGTACTCTGCGAGCCGCGCGCGTATCCGTTCAAGGCGAGTGTCATCGTCAACAGGCTCGCCAGCGCGATCAATCTCAGCTTCGATTTGCTGCTTTGCATTTTCAACATCCCTTTCCGCAGCGGCCACGGCCTGCGCTGCCGTTGCTCTGAGTGCTTCCAGCTTCACGCGCTCGACTTCCAGCGCGGCTACCTGTCGCTCCAATTCCGCCGCGCGCTCGCGCTCCGCTTCGATGATGCGCGCCTGCTCTGTAATCTGTGCTTCAAGCTTGCGCACGCGACGCGAGCCGAACCAATCGCCGAACGCGGGGAATATCCAACTGACCGCGATGAGCAGGCCAGCGATTAGGAAGACCGACAGGCCGACGAGCGCGGCGCGTTGCCAGAGCGGGCGTTGCTCCAAAAATCTGCGACCGCCATCTATGTATCTGCTCATCGTCACTCCTTCGACTTGAAGCAATAAGAGCATGTGTTATCGCTATGCTCGCGCGCCTCTTTGAGCGAATCGATTTCGAGGAAGGATTTGATTTCGTCCGTCTGGCATGATGGCGTGCGATACGGCATGTGGTGTATCTCGCCCGTTTTTTGATTGAGCAAAAACTCTTTGCCCTGTTTCTCTGCTGCTTTCGACATAACTACCTCCTCACCTGCCAGCATCCGCGTACAGTGCGGGCAGGTCTTACAGCTTCGCGCCTTCGCGCCGCTTCGCCGCGATGATGTCGCTCGGCTACCCGCCATTCGGCTTTCGTCTGTTCGATGATTTCAAAGTCGGGCGCATCCATTTCGTGCGGAGGCATGTTTTTCTCTTCCGAGTAGATGCTTGTGTGAGTGATTACCTCTTCCATCGTCGCGTCATCGATAACTACAGAGTGCATACTTCCTGCCTCCTACCGCGTTATGCGCCACAGGATGTAGACAATGAACGCGATTATTGCCACTAGCGAGGTGATTGCGATTGTGCAGAACATATCAAAGCCCTCATCTCAATTTATCGATAAGAGGGCAGGACTCTGGAATTTCATCACCGCGATGAAAATTCATGGCACGATAAAACCCATAGTCCTCTTCACCGTAATATGACATCGAAGCTATGACAGATGCCCATGTATTCGCATCAAGAGTCATATCAAGGGTGACGACAGGAGAGCCGCCTTTTGCGCTCCCGACCTCTTTCTCGATTGTTTTCATGATTCTCACCTGTCCGTCAGGCAGGCGCTCAAAAAACAAACCATCCGTAACGTGAAACATAAAACCTCCTCACTTCGCGGTGATTTTATTCGGATCGCTCGCAACCCGAATTCGCTCACGATCCAAAATGACCTGACGCATTATGTAGACCACACCGACCGCGCCGCCGATGACGAGCGCCCACTTGATGAGGTCGGCATTATCTTTGAGCATCGCATAGGCCGCAGTCCCGATGGCTGCCAGGTTCGTGCTGATAGTAGTCCAGAGCGATTTGCCGCTTCCCTGCGAAGCGGCCACAGCCTGACCATTGACGGTCTGGTCAGGCTGTGGTTGGGCGGTCGCGGCCCGTGCCGCTTGGGAGGGATCAGACGCAGGCGACGGCTCGACTGAGGAGGCCCCATTGCCCTTCTCGTCATCCCCTTCCATCGCCTGCGTTTCTGCGAGCGCGTCATCGTCGCTATCGAGCGAGGCGCGCAAAATCTTCTCGAATGACAGAGCATGGCCCGCGATCATTTCTGCGCGGTCAAGCGCGTTGATGATGCGCCGCGCATTCCTGTAGTCGGTCTTCCCCGCGCTGAGATAGTCTGAGAGTTTCTTTCCTGTGAATCGGCCTTCGACCATTCCGATTGAAAGAATCCTGTAGGCGAGCGCGGGCGAGAGCGCGCGCTCCGGGTCGCCTATCAAATCCACGTTGAGCCGTTTAGTGAAATACTGATAGTTCCGCCGACCTGTGATTTGCACAAAGCCGCGCCCTTTGAATCTCACACCATCGCCGCGCTCAGTATTGCCGAGGTCTTTCCGGCCCTCATACGCGCGCCCGCTTGCGTACTCTTCAATCGGTTGCCACGTCTTCGCGCACTCATGGTAAATAGTCGCAAGCCCGTAACTGATCCATCGAAGGTCTGACATCTCATCATCGCCCTCGAAGGATTCGAGCAGGAATTCAAGCCCCTCGACCTGCCCGCGCGTGAGAGGGCCGAACCAGGCGCGGTAAGCATCGAAGAATTTCTTTCTGTCGAAGGTCATACTTCTCTCCTATTTCCTCAGCGCAAGAATGAGGCTGACGAGGATCGCGGCAACGCTCATCAGCACGCTCGCAATCTGCGCCCAGCGCAGACGGCGGTGATACTTCTCCTCATCCTTGCGCTCGTTTTCAGCCGCCTTGAGCGCGGCCACGTCGCCAAGCATTCCGAGATTGCCGTTGACGCCTCGCACGATCCGCTTGAGTTCCTGCACTGACTCATCGATTGCGCCTATCCGTTGATGGACCGCCCCAAGCTCGCTCTTGACTCCGCAGTGTTCGAGCGAGTTGCCCTCGATTAGCCGCCTGATTCCTTCGAGCCTGTCTATCAACTCTTTCTCATCCATTCGCTTTCCCGGCCAGTAACACGCCTTCGCGTTTGAGCAACGCGGCCTGTAAGTCATCGATCAAGGTCAACTCATCGAAGCGAGTTTTCAATGTGAAGATGTCGCCGTTGTGAGCGACCGCGCGCCTTACCTCCGCATCATCGCTGCCGGTCTGAACGAGAATCGCCGCCCTCGTCGCCCGTCTGCATGCTCTATAGGTTTCGATGCCTGCGCTGTCGGGCAGGGTGAGGTCGAGCACTATCGCCTGATACTCACTCGCGCCAAGCAGTCGCAGCACTTCAGCAAGCGCGCGCGCGCGATGAATGACAGCGGGCGGGTCGAGAAGCGATAACTGGCGCTCGATCACCATCGCGTCGGTTTCCGAATCTTCGACTATGAGAATCCTTTTCATTTATTTTGAGACCTGTCTCGGGATCTCATACTCATCGATCAATCCGGCCATCTGCGCGATGCACGCGCGTTGTTCTCTGAGAAACTTCATCTGCGCCCTATCGTAAGCGACGCATGCGGCTTTGAGCTTTTCTTTGACCGGTTCGGCATCGGGCAACAAGCCTTTTTCAAGAATCTCGCCGCCAAGCGTGTGCATGGTTTTGAATTCGGCATCTATCGCCGCGTTCATTCCTTCGATGCTGTTGCAGTTGATGATGATTTTATCGACCACTCCGGGCATTTCTCACCTTCCTTTTCCGGTCGAAGGCGGATTCCATCCGCGCTCGGCCAGCTTCTCTCTGAGATTTTGAATGTAGGTTTCCTGTATCTGGATTCGCTGCTCAAGCTTGTTTATCAAGTCTCGCTGATTTTCAAGCTTCTCCTCCATACTGCCTTGCCATCGCGCCTGAACTGAGACGATACCACCAGCCGCTATAATCACGGTTACAAGTATCGCCCAAACGAATGTAGGCACTTTGTTGTAGTTCGGCGAACCAGCCATAGCTTTAACCTCTTCGGCGGCTGAAACCGGCTGAGATTCTTCCGGCTTCAGGGGAGTTCCCAAAACTCTGACGGCTGACATTCTTCATCTCCATCTCACCTGGGTTCGCTAACGTTCGGGGAGTGAATCGTCATTCCCCTTTTTCAGTCCGTAATCACAGACGAGTAAAGCGCGGGCTGTGATCGCGCCTCGTCGTACCTGACAACGACATTTTTTATATAAGCAGTCTGCGCGCTACTGTCGGTTTTGTACTGCACGACGAGAAACATTCCTGCTTGATTCGCGGTTATATTCATATCCAACGTATGGCTTGAAAACGTCGGGTGAGTCGAGCTTGAATTGGCAACCGTGCTTGCATCGACTCTGGTTCCATCCGGTAACTCAAGCTGGAGTTTCGCGCTCGTCGTCGCCCCGCTCGTGCGAGCAAGCTCCAGAGTCACCCTGTACCTGCCGGGCAAGCCGAGATAAAACCGCTTGACATCCGAGTAGGAATCAGACCCCGCGCCCGTCTTGCTGCGCTCAGTGTTCGCCGTCAGGTGCGTCGTCGTATTTCCCGGCGTCGCCCATAGCTGCGCGCGGTAGACTGTCGGCATAGGCCGCCCATAAATCGCATACTCCGCGCCGAGCCGCTGCACCATCACCACATCATTCACCGCAGGAGTCACCGCGCTCGCTGGAAGCACCGGCCTGACTTTCAGAGAGTTTGCTGAGGTGTCGCCCGGAAACGTCAGCGTGAATCTGCCATCGGATTCGACCGAAGCGATCTTTGCCAGAAACACATCCGGCAGCCCGCCCGCCTCCTCGCGCGCCATCTCATCAGCCAGTTTGTGAATCTTCGATCCCATGCCAGTTTTCAGTTTTCAGTTTTCAGACCACAGAGACAGGCGACACCACAGTATGGCGCATACGCGCGCCCGGCTCTGCTTCGTGTTCCCATCCGGTTTCAATGATGTTGTCATTCAGCCCCGCGCGAGAGTTGACGAGTCTCAAGGTATCGTCATGCTCGTGATGCGGCATCACAGGAGTCTCAAACTCGGTCTCGCGCGTGACCTGCGAGAAATCTCTGAGCATTCGCTGAGTGATCGCCGTCAATGAATTCGTTTCATCGGGCGATTCGACTTCAATCACTTTCGCTACTATCCGCCCGGCGCGTCGGGGGATCGAAACAGGCGAGGTTATATCGATGTTATCTTCGGTCTTCGACGCCACGCCTAGTTCGGGGTGAGTCCTCACGGTGATGAGCCTGTTCGGAATGCTCGCAAGCTCGCGCCGGGTTTTCAGAGGAGTCAAAACTATGGGCAGCCTTACACCGCTCTGAACGTCAGTGTAGGTGTATTCGGGCTGTCGCGCGATGTCGGCCACATACGGCTGCACCTGCGCTGTGCCCTCAGAGTCGAACCACACGCGCTTATAGATCGCGGCTTTTGCGAGGTCATCGAGCGCGGTCATTCGCGGCGTGCCTGTCGGCCATGAACGGTCAGCCGGAAGCGTAAGCGTCGTCGGGACCACGTTCGATTGCAGTCCTGCCGCATCGAGAATCGCTTTCATAGCTGCCGTGTAGGTAGTCCCTGACGCGACCACATGAGGAGCCGTGAATGCGTCGTCAAGCAGCAGCCTCGTCTGATCGGGGCAATCGATAGTGACCTGCTCGCCGGTGATGTCGAATTCCTGATCCTCATCGCTCATCAGGAATTTGCCGCGCGGAAACCAGGCATAGTCCGTGTCAAGGTCGTTGCCGACGCCCACCCTGATGCCGCACTGAGGCTGAATGCGATCTCGCGTCGAGTCGAATTCGTTGCGATCATTTGCGCCGGTCTGCCACAGATTGCGAATCTCCCCTGACGACAGCGCGCGGCTCCAAATCGACACCTCATCGATCCAGCCGTTGAACCTGCCGCCGCCTCCCTGCTGAGTGCCCACGAAAATATCGGTCGCTGCCGCATCGATGTTTCCCGCGTGCGCCGTCTTGAGAACCTGATAGCCATCAACGAACAACCGCACGAACGAAGCATCTTTCGTCATCACGACGAAATGAGGCTTTCCGTCGTTGATCTTCGCCTGTGACGTGAACGTGGTTTCGACGCTCGATGTCGTCACACGTCCGATGAACTGGCCCGCCGCGCCGACAATGATATTCCACGCGCTGTTGCGGCTGAGTATGCGCATGGCCGTACCGGTGGTCTTTATCCACGCCGCAAGAGTGATGTGACTCACATCCATCCATGCGGCATCCGCTATCGATACCTGCGTGTCGCTGCCGTTGAACTTCACCGAAGTGTTCGACCGGTCGCTTTCGATGAGCGACGCTTGAGAATAGGCGATACCGCCCGCATACGTCCCCGTCCTCGAATTACCCGACGAATCCGCCGCGCTCGTGCCTGACGCTTCGCCGAGTCGCCAGTAAACCAGCAGCCCGCTTCCCCGCCTGACCTGATCGGCATAAGCCGCGAGCGTCAGCAGTTGCCTTCGAAACGTGTAGCGCGCGACTCTCGGAATCGCATCATCCCTGCGATGGGTGAGCCGACATCCGACGACGGAATATAACTGTCGGATAGTCGAGCCGTCGTAAGGATCGATCATATAGTGCCTGTAGGCTATCTGTCGCTGCCCGCTCACAGCATGGAGCGCGGCTTCGACCTCGGCGGCTGTAAATCCGTTTCTAGCGAGCGCGAGCACTACAAACCTCCTCTGCTGAAAACTGAAAACTGAAAACTGTCATACCTCTTCTTCTTTATTCGGATTGCCGCTGGGATAGTACCCGACGCGATCAAAAACGAGAGTGAAGGTCGCCGCCCCGAAGTCGGGCTTGACCGGAAGGCGACGAATAACCCCGAAGAATTTTTCCTTCCACTGATCGCGCACGCAAAGCGTCACCTTTCTGTCTACGAGCAGGCGCAGCGAGTCATAGTCAGTCGTTGAGGTGAGCGTAATAACCCGCTGGGTCGATTGCTGGCGATTGACGCGGCCAGTTTCGGCAAACGGAAGCGGCCTTCCTTCGGCCTCGAATACTTCGGTTCGATAGTCGATCTCGTAATCGATATCTTCGTTGATGAGTTGCAGAACGGCGGTCGCGTCCGAATCCGCGACCGCGTTAATCGACAGCTTTTCGAGAGTCTGCGTCACCGCCGATGAGTGCGCCGAATCGGTGTACAGATTGTTCACATCATCATAGGCGCGCGCGAAGAACCTGACGGCTCTGCCCGCAGGCGCATGGCGATAGTAAAACGTCCCGTCAACGGCCAGATTGCTTTTGATCCTGATAGCTGCGCTCGATCCCTCGGAGTCGAGATACATCCAAATTTCATTCCTGTCCGGCGCGTCCGCGTTGTCAACGACAAGCCGTATGCGCGCATCGCTGTCCTGCACTGTGACCGTCAATGTCGGCTGAGAAGGCCCTGAGTAGGCGACCGTGACGGTTTCGGAGTCGTAATCGCTCCAAAGACCTTCGGCGGATTTGATCCTCACCTGAATCGTATACTGCGTGCCATGAGCCAGATCGACGCCGCCATCGGCTGATGCGAGAGTGTTATGCGAGGTCGAAGCCGTTACCCTCTCGTTGCTGTTATAGATGATCGTTCCGCCGCCGCCGCCGCTTCTGATGAGGAGTTGATAAGCCGCTTGCCCCGATGAGGTCCATGTCACGGTAGGACGCGCGTTTGTCGGCGGGCTGCCTGCGGTCGGGGCCGTGATGTTCGGGGTCGCGGGCTTCGTCGCTGCGCGGAAGTTGAAGGTCGATGACGCGCTTGTATTCGAGGCGTTGTCGCGCGTCGTGATGCGAAAATAAATCTGCTGGTCGCCAAAAGTCCCGCCCGCGTACTCTCGATATTGATTGGCTGTCGATATCCATCCACTATCATTCGGGTAGCTGACCCCATCTGTGCCCCACTCGAAACGATGCGCGCTCTGCACATCGCCCTCATCCACGAACGTGTAAGCTATGCGAATCGTCAACGCGCGGTCAGCCACAGTGACCGTGGTGCCTGCGGGCTGCTCCGCGTGGAGATTCGAGGGCGCAGACGGCGCGACATCGGCCTTGATCTCGAAGTTATTGGCAGAGGTGTCATAGGCCGAAAACAGATTAGTGCTGTCCTTAGCCCTTATTCGAATCAAATACTGAGTGCCCGGCGTCAGGCCCGTAGTGTTCCAGTTGTGCAGCGACGCGCCGCCCGCCGTCGTCGTGATGTTGGTCCAGCTTGAGCCGTTGTTTGCGGAGTAATCGATCTCGTAGACAATCTCGGAATCTACGTTGTTCGGATCGGTAGATTTCTGCCACGTTATCTGATAGGTGACGCCTACGGTGATCTTGATCCCCGCTGCGTCAGGAGTGAGCAGGACGGGCGCGGTCGGCGCGTGCTGGATCGTGAAAGCCGAAGATGTAGCGTATGCGCTTGAGTTGCTTGCTGTGTCGGTCGCCTTCACCCGGAACTTTGCGACAGTCGAAGCGGTCTTCTGCCGCATGTTGATTATTATCGAGGTGTTGGTTGTAGAGCCTACCTGGGTGAAGTTCGTTCCGTCCTCTGCGAGCTCGACTATATAGGTGATCGTGTCGGATTCGGGATCGGTCGAAGCTGACCAGCTTACGGTCGATTGATAATCAGAGGTCGAGCCGGATATGTCGCCTGTGACTGTCGGCGTGCCCGGAGTCGTGGGGGGCTGATTGGGCGCGATGGCGATGAGCATCGCAACCGAACTATCGGCTGAAGAAGAAAGGTCCGCGCTCTGGTTGCCGGTCGCGCCTGTCGCTGATTGAATCTTACCCGCGACATAGAGCTTTCTTCCGATAGCGCCGCCCGCATCGCCCGAAACCTGCAAGGTGAACCCCGAAGGGGGAGAGGACAGAAAAGCATCAAGCGAGTTTTGCCAGCCCACACACCACAACAGCAAATCGCTGGCTTTCGTGGTCGTGACGGAAAGCGCGGTGATCGTGAAGGGATTTGCCTGCGCGTTGCCGGAAAACACATCGATAGGCGCGGCCACGGCCGCTGTCCTGATTCCTATGTTGATTCCCACAACGTCTGAAGCCGGGCTGATCGTCCAAGCTGTGCCGAGGCTCCCCGCCCCGGTGTAGTGACCCCAGAACGCTTCCATCCTGAGATTCGTTGACTGGCTCACGTCGTTGATAGCGTTAAAGCCCGTCGCCGCCGCAACGTCGCTGCCCGATCCTCCTGACACGAGCCAGAGCGATAGAACGATGTCGCCCGCCTGAATGAATGACGGCATGTTGAGCGTGCGCGAGGTGACGTTCGCGCCGCTTACACTGCTCGTGCCTGTGATCTGAGGTTCCGCCATCTCAACCTCTCCTCTGCCTGAGCGCAGATACGATCCGCTGCGCTATCGATTCACCGATCTCTTCTGCATCCATCCCTTCCGCGCCTCCTATCTCGACATGGATCGAGCCGCGCTCGAATACGACCGATTGATCGGTGTAGCTGCCTGCCGTAGCGAAAGCGAAGCCGCTTTCGCCGACCACCGCGCCAGGCTGCGTCTGCGCTTCGCCGATTGCGCGCATCCATTCATCGAGGGCTTTGAAACCGGCGCGCAACTCTGTGTTGATTGCCTCAGAGTTGATCCTGAACCGCTTCGCTATCTCCAAAGCCTTCGCTGAGTCATCGACCAGTTCGGACAGAATAGAGATGGCCCTTTTCATATCGTTGACAAGCGCGCGCAGCGCGTCGCCGGGCAGTTCGGTGTATTCGCGCAGAGAGGAAAAGGTTTCGAGCGCGCTGCGCAATGCCTCGAAGATCGCTCCGCTTTTGAGCGCGACCGCTTCAGCCTGTCCTAACATCTCAAGGTCTAAGGTCTTGACCATCTCGGTCATCTGGTCAATAGCCTGCTTGATGGACTTGAACAGGGCATCGAAGAGACCCGCGCCGGGCGCTTTGAAATCCGATAGCTTTGAGAACGCCTCGACCGCGCCGCCTACCAGTTCGACAACGACAGCCGCCCTTTCAGCAAACCGGGCCGCAGCCTTGACCATGAACTTATCCATCTCGTCAGCGATTGCGCCGATTTTTTCAACGGCAAGTTTCAGGCTCTCTCCGAATTGATCGATCATCGAAGCTGAGACTGGTTGAAAATTGAAGAGACTCGACAGCCCGCCCACTGCGTTTGCCATCACCTCTGCGATTGGCCCGATTCGCTTTGCAAATTTCTTGGCCTGCTTTTCGATTTTGTTTGGCAACTCCTCTTCAAGAGCCGCCATCTTCGTCACAAGCTGGCCAAGATTGCGAATGAAATTATCGAGCGACTTTTCAGCGAAGGGTATGTAGCTGCCGAGCGCGTCAAGGGCCAGTACCGCGCCGCCGATGACCTCGACCACAGGGCCGACCGACTCGGCGAATTTCTTTCCGCGCTCAAGCATTTCATCGGAGAACTGTTGAGCGAGTTCAAAGAAGCGGTTCAGCACACGCTTGAAATCGCGGAAGAATTTATCTATGACCTGTCGCGGAACGGCTGTATAGTCAGCCAGTTTTTCAAACGTCTCCTGCGCGATCTTTACCGTCTCAAGGACCATCTGCTGAGTCTGAATTCCGGCTTGCTGTCGCTGCTCGCGCATGATCTCAGTTTGTAATTCGGATTGCAGCCGTTTTTGATGCTCCATTATTCGCTGGTCGCGGGATTTGAACAGCTTCTTGAGAGCGAAAATGCCCGCGATGCCTGCGCCGATTCCGATAGTCCACGGATTTGTAAAGAACGCGCCGAGACCGCCAAGCCCGCCAAGCCCTCCCGCGCCGCCTGCCCCTGCAAAGCCGGGCAATGCCGCGGTCGAGCCAGCCGCGCCGCCGCCTCCGAATATGCGACCGAAGAAACCGCCGACCTGACCGAGCAACCCGCCAAGCCCGCCGCCCCCGCCGCCTCCGAGGATGCCGCCTATCGCGCCTGCCGCATTCTGCGCACCCTGCACGGTTCGATTGAAAATGGAATCGAGAATCGAAAAGACTTTCGTCACTATCGATATCCATCGCTCGACTTCACCCTGCACTTTTCGCAAGGTGTCGCCGAATTTGCCGGGGATCAAATCGAACAAATCGAAGACATCGTTAAGAATCGATTTTGTCGAAGACGGAAGCCTGCCCAACACGTCTTCCCACACACCGGGCAGCCTGTGAAGCCCCTTCTTCCATGTCTCGACGATCTGCTCGATCTGCTGCGCGTTGTATACGCCCCAGCTTCTCAGCGATTCGCGCATGTTCACTTCCACGAACCTTTCGAACGCCGCTCCTGTCAGGCCGTAGTTATCAGCGAGCCTTTCATAATCCAAGATCATCGAATCGATTGAGGCTCGGATTTCATTCGCGGCGCGCGCGGTCGCAAGCCCTATATCATTTTCGAGCGCGGTCTTAATTCGCGCGGCCTGTTGAATGATCCCGCCCGCGAAGTCGGGCGGCTTTGCGAGTTGTTCAAGCCCCTTGCCGAGATTATCGATGCTGTCCTTCGTCGCATCGAACGCGCCCGCCGCTTCCTGCATTTTCTCGGTCGCCACTTCCGTGAATTTGGAGGTGCTGAGCGAGGCTTCGGGGAAGACGGTTTTGAAAGTGAAGCCGAGAGCTTCCATCTTCTTTATCACTTCAATGGGCAGGGCTTTGAAGGTGTTAAAGCTGATCTCGATTTCTTTCGCCATCTTCACCGCGCCGGTCGGGACATCTACGGACATGACGCGAGACGCGATCTTCAGTTCGTCGTTGAGAGGAGCGAGACCGGCAGCGACGCGCTGAAAGTTGATCGTTTCTATCCGGTCTTTGAGTGACTGGAAGGAAAGCGACAAATTGAGCAATGGCTTTGCGGTCGCGCCCATCGCAAGTAATCGCTCAGTCGTGATATTGGCCTTCAGTCCGGCAGCCGCAAAGAAGGATTCAAGCGCGGGCGTAACCACCTCGACCGCCTGCTTGAGACGGCGCATTTCTTCCTGTCCTGATTTTGCGATTTTGCCGAACAGCCCGTCTTCGCCAAGCCTTGCCTTCACAAACTCGGTTGCTTTCATAAGACCGGCAAGTCCGGCTTCGAATACGTCGAAGATTTCCTTTGCGGTGTCTTTGACCTTGCCGCTTCCGCCGCCGATGCCCTTCGCCAGATTGTCGGCTATTTTCTTTCCGCCTTCACCCGCCCCTGTTATTGATTTATTGATGGAGTTTTGAATCATCGATTCAATACCCCCCATCACTGTGCTTAACTGCCCGGCGTAAGGCACAGGCGCGCCCGCAGCGACTCGCGCCGTTTGATCCGCCTGCCTTCTCTCGCGGGCCTGTCGCCCGATTTCCTGCATACCCGGAAGACTCGCCGCCTTTTTCCCGACATCCTCCATTGATTTAGCGACGTTGGCGAGAATGCCTACAGCGGTATTAGCGAATGTAATCAGCGCCGCTTTCGTGGCCCCGCTCTGAGCCGAGAGCGATTTCATCCATGTGATGACACCTTGAATCCCTGCGACTATCGCGCCGAAAGCGCGCGTGAGCGGTCCCTGCGCAAGAGCCAGAGCACCGAAGACCAGAATTTGATTCTGAGTGGCGGGGCTGAGGTCTGCGAAGGCTCCGACCACATCAGCCGCCTTGCGCGTCACGATTTCAAGACTTGGCGCGACCGATTGAAAGAGCTTGAGCGCGAGGGTTTCAGCCTGAGACTTCAATCCTTCGACCGCGCCGCCAAGCCCCTTAGTACGCGCCGCCGCGAGTTCCTGAGCCGCGCCGGATTGCGTGACCTGCTCTTTGAGCTTCTTAAACTTCTCCGCGCCAAGCTCCAGCATGATATTTGCTGCGCGTTGCGCATCGGTCCCGAATATGGTCTGGATAGCATGAAGCTTCTGATGATCCGTGAGCTTCGATGTCGTGCCTGAAAGCTGGCCGAGTATGTCTTCGACGGATTTCAATTTGCCCTGACTATCGAACACATTAAGGCCGAGCTTGCGCATCTCTTCAGCCGCTTCCTTCGTGGTAGGCACAAGCCGAATAAACGCAGTTTTAAGTGACGTTCCCGCATCTGATCCCTGAATACCTGCGCGCGCCATCGCTGCAAGCAGCGTGACAGTATCTTCTATTGGAACTTTGAGGCTTTTCGCGGTCGCCGCCGACTGTTGAAGCGCAATCCCCAAGTCCTGCATCGATACGCCGCCCTTAACAGACGCCGCTGCGAAAAGATCGGTCACCCTCGATGCTTCGCTCGCTTCCAGTCCGAAGGCGTTTATCGCGGTCGCTACCATTCGAGCCGCTTCCGCTTCGCTGATCCCCGCCGCCGCTGCAAGCTCAAGAGCGCCCCTTACAGCCTGCATTGACTGTTCGGCATCGAAACCTTTGCTGGCAAGCACGGACATGGCGTTGCCCGCATCTGCCGCCGATGTCGCGGGGAGCTTCATATCAGCGCCGAGCTTTTCAGCCACTTCCGAAGCGCGCTTCATCTGATCGGCGGTCGCGCCTGTCGTGGCTTGAAATAAATTCATGGCGCTCTCGAAATCGGTTCCGATTGAATAGACCGCAGCGGGGATTTGATAGAGAGAGTTTAGGAAAGAATCCGTTATACGATGACCGATGCGTTCGAAGATGCCGGTTGATATGGACTCAAACACCTTGAACCTGCCGCCGAGCGTGTTGACGCTGCTGCCAACAGAAGTAAAACCAGCTTCGGTGTCTTTGACGAACTTGCCCGTTGAGTCCCTGAGACGCCCTTGCGCGTCTCTATAAACATCGCTGCCGCGAGCCGCATTCGTCATCGACCTGTTGGCGGACTCGGCAAACTGATCTATTTTGCGCTCCGAGTCCGCAAGCCCGGCATCGTGCTGCTGCTTGCCCGACAATTCCAAAATGGTTTTGAGTTCGGCAACGTCCATAAAACAAAAAGAGGCCCACTGCGCGAAGCACAATGGGCCTCAAAGGGCCTCTCGGAACCGGGGTTGTCAATTCAGAGGAACGATTCGCGTGCGCCCGCACCGCTGGCATCTGATCTCGACCATCAACTGGCCCGTAGCAGTGCCCGCGCCCGCGACCTTGAACAACAGCGCGCCGCACTCATTGCAGCGCACCTCGACAAAATCATTTGCTGTCATCGGGCTGCGTCTGCTCGCTTTTGGGCGGCTTCTTCAACTCAGCAGGCGTGTTCATTCCTATGCTCATCTTGTGCGGCTTGAGAAGGTCGGCGACGCGCTTTAGCTCTTTGTCGCCGTAGCCGCGCTCTCTCAGAAGCCACTCCGGGTTGTCGGTAAAATAGTTCGCCGCAAGATCATAGATATATGCGGGCGGACCTTCTTTGATTTCCTCAGCCATATTACCTCCTACTGTGCATACCTGTTGCGAATCTCATCGAGCCTTGCCTTTTGCTCGTCTGCGCGTTTGCGGCCCGCGATGAGCGCGAGCAGTTCGGCGCGAGTTTTGAGCGAGCAGTTGTAATAGTCCTCTTCGGTCCATCGCATCTCGATCATCAGCACGGCCTTTTGCAGCCACGCGGGAACGTCCTCTCTTGCGATTGATCCGGGGAACTGGATCATCAGCGAAATTATCTTCTCTGCGCCCGGTTCACCCCGAATAAAAAATTTAGAAGATCATCCTGCAATCGCGTGAATATCTGCGCGTCAAGACTCAGCATCCCTTCGACCGTGAGCGGCACAGGCTGGCCGTTGTTTGTGAACTCCCATTCCGCGATCACGCGCAACAGGAATCTTTCCGCTATGACGAGCAGCGGAGATGGCACTCGCTCAAGCTCGTTGATGCGCCCATCTATGACGCTGAGTTTCGCTGCAATCGCGGATGCGTCTTCGCCATCGATCTCAGCGATCTTGAGTTCTGCCCTGAGCCTTCCCCGTCGCTTCGACAGTTCGGCTATTTCGTCCTGCGCTTCGGTGTAGTCGTTGCTTGCGCGGTTGATCGCGCCCTGCCACGCTCCGAGGTCGAATTGATTGATGACGTAAGGGCGGATGAGAAAGCGAAGCTGAGTTCCCTTGCCATCTACCTTCCAGAACCATTCCTGAGTGATCGCAGCGCGACCTCCGACCTCTGCAAACTCGCGCGACCTGTCAGCCGCGCTCCTGAAATCCGGCTTTACCACTTCCGCTATCGCTTCCGACATGCTTTCTCCTTTCCTCACAACGCGGCAAGCGCGGTGCGAGTCGTGATTTTGATGCCCGTCAAATCCGAGTTCTGCACAAGCCCGCCCGAAAGCTCGATGGAGTCAAGCCCCTCGAAGTCCTGCTGGTTGAAGTGCTGGGACAACTGGAACGCGAAATCGATTGCGAACAGATAGGCAATCGTGTCCTCGATCACGGAACCGATGACCTCGTAGCGCCCGAAGATAGTGCTGTTGGCTCTCAGTTGAGTGAGATAGCCCCAGCCCGTCGCATCCGCGCCAAGCAACATGCTCACGGTCCCGCTCGGCGTCATGGGCTTCTGAACTTCCCAGCTATTGTTTGACGGCTTGATCGGCGCGAGAGTATCGGCTCTCACTCCGGTATCGATGTTGAAATTGAAAAACCTTCCGACCAAAGCGCCGCCCGTGCTGGCCCCAGCCGTGCCAAGCCCTCCGTAGGTGTTTGCCAGATACAGCCCGGCTATAAAAGGGTTCGGCGTGACCATCGCAATATCTGCGGGCGAGCCTGCGGGAGTGAGCGAGCCGAAGGCGACCGTCTTACCCTTGCCTGAGCCGCCGAACGTAAGTTCATTTATGTTGGCCGAAAAACTCAGTTGAGTGATGAAGCAATAGAGAACGCGCTTGAGGTTCGCGGCTACGTTCGGGTCGCCATAGTCGAGTGAGAAGGTCCGGCCAAGACTCGTACCGGGCGCGTAGACTCTCTGATAGGTGTTCGCGCTCGGATTGGTCGGAGTGGCCGCGCCGAACATCGCTTCGAGCGGGTAATTTATTCCGACGAAATCCACTGTAGGGGCCGCGCCCTGCCCTCCAACTATCGTCAAGTCGCACCATTCAAGTCCGCGCTGGTAGCCTGATGGGTAATCATTCCCGATGGGCCTTATCTCGCGCTGGTTGATCTGCGGGACCGGCATGATGCCGAAACTCTGGGGGCGCTTATCCGCGCCCCCGGTCGGCAGCGAGCCGGGAGTTGATTCGAATTCGAGATAGCTCCTTACGTTTTTAGTCCAGGTCTCAGCCATCACTCACCTCCTGTTAAGTCAACTGCGAATCGAGAACGAAGGTAACTCCGATCTCGCTGTAGACGTACCCGCCCCGGTCGAATCGCTGATCGGGCAAAAAGCGATCAATCGCGCAGGCCCCGACGCGCCCGCCCGCGACTACCCCGAAACCGCCTTCGAGTAGTTCTATGATTCGCGCGCGAATCGCCCTCATCTCCGCAGAGTCAGGCTCTACGTCGCGCGCGGCCACTCGCACATCCTGAAGAAATCCAGCCGAAGCGACGAGCGGGCCGTTTGGCTTTTTGAGCAAAGCGAGCGCGTTACTGATCGGCTGATTGACGATGACGCACGGATAAGCCTCGCTGATTTCAAGCTCCTGTGGCACGCGCATATAGAACACGCCTTTGAGCGTTTGAGGAGTGCCGTTGATCGTCACCTGCATGGCCATCAGCGTCGCGTCGCCTGTGAGAACGCCGCGAAGCCAGTCGGTGGAGATGTCAGGATGTGCAATGGTCATTACCTGTACCTTCTCGCCAGTTGTTCATATCTGCGGTCGCGGTACTTGCGCCCTTCCGCTGCTGCGGGCCTGTGATAAGGCTGCGCGGGCTGGTTTTCGGTCCCATACTCAACCGCCGCCGCATACGGCGCTTTGTCGCCCCCGACTATCACCGCTACTTTCATCTTTCCTCTATCTCGACCGCGATGGTCGATTTGAGATTGCCCGTCGCGACGGGCACGAGCTGGCTCTCGATTGAAGCTGTCACATTGGCCGTGTCGATTTGAATCCGCTCTATCTCGCCGGAGATTTCTCTCCCGATCTTGCCGAGTCCGCCGCGCGGCTTTTTGACTTCGGTTTTAAGCGTTGAGCGCATAGCGTCCTCAATGATTGCTCGTCTGCAAGCTTTCGTAATGCCCCGCGAATCTGCCGCGCGGTACGTTGTAAAGCAGATAAGGCGCGGGCTGTAGGACTATCGAGTTATCCCCCTGCGGAGTGCTTGCAGAGGGAAAGACCCAAAGATTGACCTTCTGCCCCGGCGTGACAGGCTGGCCATTGAGCCGCGCCGTCGTGGGCACATCATCGGCGACAACGCCCACGTTTCTTTCGAAGAATCCGTCGCCGTTGAAGTCACTGAAGTAAATAACCCTGTCGCCCACGTTGGGCGCTCCCTCTGAGCGGTCAGGCTTGTCCGCAAGAGACGCGATAGACAGAAGCGCGATAACGATGATGGAAATTGCAAGCAGTCTTTTCATAATCATTTCTCCTCAGTCCTGTTTTTCACAGCGCACATAAACGCATGTGCTGTGGCTGGTTGGTTGGAGTCCCTTGACCGCGTGATACTGGATCGTTTCACCCGTCGCGTGTGTGACGAAAATGCGATAGAAATCTCTGACTACCGTTCCCTTCGGAAAGACCAGATCGTATCGAGCTATCCCTGTCGTGCGCGCGCCCTGCTGCTGCTCCGCGGGGTTGAGTTCGGCTTCAATGACGCGGCACTTCACAGAAGAGCCGATCTGCGCGCCCGCCTTGTCGCGGAAAACGGCAACGCAATCCATCGCCTGCCGTTGCAGGCTCTCTATTCCTTTGAGTATCGAGGCTGAAAACATTGGTCCCCTACTCTATGCAGCGATAAATCCATGACCCATCGCGTCGTCAATCAATGCCTTGACTCTCTGCGCCAGTTGTTCGAGCGTGACGGTCGCGGTGTCAAATGCTGTTCGGGTCGCTGTCCCGGTCGGCGCTTCCCATCCTGTTTTTCTCGTCGTGAGAAGCTGCGCGCCATTTGAGTCAAGTAGATTTCGCAGGCGCATGTCTCTGTAGTTCGTTGCCCCGCCGTCAGTGACGCCGATGATGCCCGCGCCTACTCTTTTCAACCCCGTGTCAATTGCGGCTGCCGGGTTGCTCGTATCTGACCATCCAAACTGAAACCCGGAACCGAGCGACAGATTACCCGTCGCCGTCGAAAGCGCGGCATAGTTGCCGCTCAGGTCTCCGAGCAGGAGATAAGTGCCGTTGGTCTGAAGCGTCAGATTGGTCCCGCTCCCGCCCGTCGCCCTCACGGTGTTTGCGCGAGCCTCCACGAAATAGCCCACATTCCAGCGCAGGCTGTTAGAGCCGAAATCTATAGTTGAGCTCGCGTTGGGCAAAAGCGCGGTGTTGATCGCAACAGAGGCGAGATTTGAAAGCGCGGCGTTAGCGCCGCCTCCGCCGCCCGCTCCTATCTCGACGACTGAGCCATCATCACGTCTAAAGAACAATCCGCTTGCGCCAGAGCCGTTGTCCTTCGCGTACAACACCGCATTATTGGCTGATGGCTGCGGCGCATCGGCTGAAAGTTCCGGCAGCACAAGACCGCCCGTTGACGGGAAGATGGCTCTGTTGACGGGCGAATTCGCGCTCGACCCGCTTCCGCCTGCCGGTGTGGTCGTGATGATTACAGACCCGCCCGCGCCTGATCCTGTAGACGCGCCGCCTCGAAGAGTGAGGTTGACGCCCGCGCCGTTCGTGCCCACTTTGTCAGTTGGCCGGAATTCGACATCGAACGGGCTTGTGTGCTGCGGGCCTCTGCCTAAAATCAGCCGCTTGTAGCCTGTGTAATTGAGCGTGTCGGCGTCGCCGCCCAAGATACAGTCGCCCTCTACAACGCCTGTCGGGTGCGGCGCATTGTGTTGACCGTCGCCGCTACAGGTTCCGAGGATGAAGACGTTTCCGATGTCACAATCGATCCCGCCGCCGATGCCCATCGAAAACTGCCCGCCCATCCAAACGTTATCGCCCATGCAAAGCTTCGCGCCGTTTGCCCACGCCTCGTTGAACTTCGTGCCGCGCGGCTGATAGCCAATCGAAATGCAGGCAATCGCCAGAGCCTTTGCCTGAAAGCCTCCGGCAAAGCATTCTCTGTCCGCCTGCACCTGTGCGCCGATCCCGGTTCCCTCGTCGCCTGATATGTTTCCCTGCGCGCCGACAAGCGTCGATCTGTTGCCGGAGAGGTCTATGTTGTACCCAAGCCCTGTTTTCTGCGTGCCTGAAAAACCAGTGTGGGCAGACGTGGCGACAATCACGGACTCGGTGATCGGGGCAACTATCGTGTTGTCGAATCCGAAATTCTGCGAACCATCGGCATTAACAGGGATCGAGAGCGACCCGGTGAGCGAAAGCAGGGAACCGTTAAAGGTCAGATTGCTGCTCGAAGTGAGCGTGTCGGCATCCGACCAATAGGCGAGGCGACCCGCTGCGCCTGAACCGTCTACACCGCCGCTCGCCGCATCAAGCACGGTCCCTGTAATCGATAAATTCGTTCCGAGACTGAGCCATGCGAGGGCATTGGCCGAATCATCCCAAAACGCGATGCGGTCAGCGTTCGGGTCCGTGAGCGCGCCGAGCGAATTGACCATCGCGGCGGGCGAGAGTTGCGCGACTCCGGGCGAAGTCTGAGAGACCGACAGGCCAGAGCCTACGACATTGACGGTCCCGACGAGATTTGCAAGCGACACGCCTTCGTCTTTGAAGGTCAACCCCGATGAGGGCACAGCCGCGACAGCAACGAGGTCTTCGAGGTTCGCATTTGCGGCATCGGGCACAGCGAGGGCTTTAGGGGCTGACTCCGTGTAGTGGTTGCCCGACGAATCTTTCCATAGCCCGTCGACCCTGCCCGAAACATAGATCGTGCAACCGCGAGGGACGACCATCGAAAACGCGCCTGACACGACAGGGACGGAGAACGGCACTATCGCCAGATTCGCGCCGGGCTTGCTCACGCGGTGAACATGTATGCTCACATCGTCGGCAAGCGCCGCGCTCTGCGGCTTATAGACCGTCCCTGTGATTGTGCAGGTATCAAGCGGCATTTTCTTTCACGCCCTCTTCCTGTTTCTCCGGTTGTCGCTGCGGTTGCTTCTGGCAAACGAGATGGCCATCGAGAATCGCCCACTCGCCGCGCTCGACTGATCCCGGCTCAAGCTTATAGTCGCGCTCGATGTCGGCCAGCGTCTCTTTATGCTCGCGCTCCGCTTCGGCAATCGCCCGCATCAACTGCTCGCGCTGTGAATGCCAGTGCTGCACGTTGCGCGAAGTGGCAAGCACGGCCTTCCAGTCGTTGCCGCGCAGCTTTATCGGAGGCGGCAACTGCGCGCCCCTCTTCGGCCTGCGTCTTGGTCGGCGTTTTCTCATAGCTTCAACTTGCCCACATCTGCCGCCTTCGTCGTGCCGACAGAAGTAATCTGACCTGTCGCCACTGTCGCCGACGGCGTTGACTGAAAGTAGCTGTTGAATTCGGCTCTGTACTCATCGCGCCGTCGTCTGAGTTCGGCTATCTGATCCCGCGTGTATGTGCGCTCAGTTTTGCCTGAATCGAGACTGACCGAGGCGGGTTCAGTCGAGAGCCTGAGTTGAATCGCATCGAACGCGCGATAGTAAACGTAAGCCTTCGCCGCTGAATCACGAATCGCCGAAGCAAGCGAGCCAACGCGCGCGTTGGCTTCAGCAAGCCATGCATCGAGCCGGTCGCCGAGGTCGCCAAGCGGAAAGAACGACTCTTCAAGCTCGCCCTGTGGGGCTTTCAGTTGTTCAGCGGACAAACTCATATCAACTCATCGTCTGCGGCTTCGGCTTCAGTCGCGGGAGCGGCTTCGATGTAGGCTTGCGATTCCTCGAAGGTCGCGGCCCTGATAGCTCCGCGCGCAAGGTGGAGCCATGCGGAGTCGCCAAAGTCGGCGGCTGGCACTATCTCGCCCTGACCGACGTACTCACCCCGGCCCGATGCGAGCGCCTGAGTCGCAAGCACGACGTAATGCGTCGCTTCGCGTTCGGGCTTCGGCTTCACCGACTCAACGGTCACTTTCGGCGGCTCTTGCGGCGTTGCTTTCGCTTTCCCTTTTGCCATGATTCACTCCTATCAAAAGTAAGTGGGAGCGGGTGAGGGATTCGAACCCCCGATCTTCTGGTTATGAGCCAGACGAGATAGACCGCTTCTCCAACCCGCAATAACTCGATCACACGCTCATCACGACGATTGCAGACGGGAAGAACAGCACAGGCCCGCCGTTGTGCCCGTCGTGAACCTCGATGTTGCGCGGCGGTCGGCCCGACACGGCAGCGGTATCGACCACTGCCTGATATGCGCCGGGAGCCTCGCCCGGATTGTTGGCGTTGCGCACCATCTGGTATTCGCCGAGTCGCTGCCCTGCGGGTCGCTGCCCGATCACTACAACCTTGTCGTTCGGAATGAACAACTGGAAGTTGCCTGCGTCGTCAAGGTAGCCCTCGTCATAGATGACGATCATCGGCAGGTCTTCGCCCGCCAGCACCGCATTTATGTCGTTGAGCGATAAGACCGTGGCCAGCCCCGAAGTGCGCTTACCGAACAGGTCGGCGGTGTTGGTGTTTGCGATCAGGTAGTTGAACGTGGTGCGATTCATGTAGGCCTTCGCCTGCGCGCCGAAGTTCACGGACTTTCCACGCGAGAGCAACTGCACAGCGCGGAAATCTGCAAGCGGCGTGGCTGTCGCTGCCGTCGACCAGTCCGAACCGGATGATGTTTGCAAGGTGAATGTGCCCGAATGCAGCACTGAGCCGTTTGGCCCCGCAACTGAAAACGTGCCGGTCACAACGAGCGTCCAGCCGATGAAGCGCAGTCGCTCGATGCGGCGCGAGAGCAACTGATCCTGACATTCCATCACAAGGTCGTTCACGTTGACTGAGCCGCTGAACGATCCGAGCTGTCGCCGTCGCGTGATTTCGGTTTCGTCTATGGTCAGAAACTCGCCATAGACGCCGGGCGGCTGGCGGTATTTCTTCGCGCCGACACGCGCCACTCTCGGCGGGTCGCCATTGAGACCGCGAATCTGTTGCAGGCCGACGTAGTTGTCTTTCTGCTCCCACTCGACCTCTGCGGCATCGACATCACGCACAGGCAGAATGCCGAAGATGGGATCATCCATCGTCAGATTCGCTATCTTGTCCTGCGCGACTTCCATCAACTCTATGTTGGTCGGGTAGACGTAGGTGCTCATAATTGAACCTCCTCAGAAAATTCTCACCGCGCAGGCGGTTAGTCGTGAATGAAGATGCCGACCGCTGCGAGTTGCGCGCGGGCGGTCTCTGTGAAGCCGGTCAGGTCTGCCTTCTTGAAGTGACCTGCATAGTACGCCGGCGCTGCAGGCAGATACTCGCCGTCTTCGGCCACAGATGTCTGGCCGAGTACGTGATTGCCATCGGCGTCGGTCGCTGTGTCATAGACGAGAATGCGCTTTGCGAACTGCCCGCCGTTGGTAAGAGTTTCGTTGTAGGCGATCCACGTTCCGGGCGAACCCGCCGCGCCGCCGCGCTCCGTCGCTATGGCGGTTGCGGGCGATGAGCCGCCAGTCAGAGAATCGGTCGTCGCGGGCGGCGTGATGTTTGTCGCCGCGAACTGACCGCGCCATTCGATGAAGATCGAACCGCCCGGCAGCGCGCCTCCATAGCAGAAGACATCGCCCGCCTTGATCCCGGCCAGAGCTTCGAGCGCGGCCTGCACCTCTGCGGGCGAAGCGTTGTAGGGAATGTTGGCGGTCGCAACGAGTCCGTTGGGCGTGATCGTGAACGTGCCGCCCGTAGGCCCGCCCGTGATGGTCAGCTTCGTGATTTCGTTCACGCCAACCTTTTCGGCAAGGATCGTGCCCTTGACGAGCGAGAGCGACACATCGAGCTTGACCGATTCCATTCGCGCCGCTTCCGGGTTGACGAACGGCTCAAGCTTTTTCGCTGTGTAAGTGTGAAGCAAAGTCATAATGCTACCTCCTCTGATCGTCAGAAATAGATGAGTGCTCGCACACTCACATCAGTTCTTCTTCGCCGTTGCTGCGACCGACTGGCCAAGCGGCGTGAGCTTCAGCAACTCGGTCTTTCGCTCCGGCGTCACTTCTTCTTTTTTGTCGCCGCCCTCGTTGAACAGCACTCTCACATCCGCGGGCGCGAGGCTTTCCTTGAGCAACGTGGTATGCGCGGGACGTCTGGTAAACTGCGCTTCGATTTTGGCGGCGCGGCTACCACTGGCCAGCGGGCTTGCGTCGTCGTCTTCGAGCGCCTGAGTGTAGGCGGCTATGATCGCGTCGCGCTCCGCAGGGAACGCCCGATGCTCGACCGTGATGATGCGATCCGCGAACGCCTCGGCCTTCTCTTTGCGACGCTCCGCCTTGAGCGATTCAACTTCTCTCCGCAGCTTCGCGCTTTCGTCGCTCTGCGATGCAGCGACGGCCTCGGGCCTCTCCGTTGCAGCGGCGGTTGCGGCTGCCGCTTTCGGTTTCTCTGGTTCAGCCGCCGCGCTCTCTGCTGTTGCCTTCGTCTCCTCGCCCGCTATCACGGCTTTGATTTTTTCGATTACGCTCATGCCATTACCTCCTGTGCCCTGTGCGGGCGTTTTTGTAGTCATCTGCGCGCGTCGGCGTTTTGGCCTCTGCGCGCTTATCATCGCAAGCGTTCCTTCGAATGAGCCGAGCTTGTCGGCAAGCCCCGCCTCGACCGCATAACGGCCTACGAGTAGGCCGCCCTGCCCGAAGTCCTCAAGCACCTTCTCCCGGCTTACCCCCCGGTTCTCGGCCACGGCCCGGACAAACACGTCAGCCAGATCGTCAACAACCTTCTGAATAACCGCGTCGCCGGATTCAGTGCCAAGCCTGACGCGCTTCTTAGGTGATTGAGACGAGATATAGCGGTGGGCGATTTCTCCGCGCTCCTGATCTCGCTTTCCCGTATCTTCCTTGATGACTGTCATCACGCCTATCGACCCGATGAGCGACGTTTCTTCTGCCACCACTTCATCAGCCGCAGACGCTATCCAATAGGCAGCGGACGCGCCTTCGCCCGCGACGAAGGCAACGATGGGCTTTTGCTGAGAGGCCGAGCGCACAGTCTTGGAGAATCCGTTGACGCCCGAAACCTCCCCGCCGGGGCTGTCGATATATAACAGGATCGAGCGGGCCTCATCGGAAGCGAGCGCGATCCGCAGGTCTTCGGTTAGATTCGTGATCGAGGTAGCGCCCGATATATTCGAAAAGAAATTCGCATAATGAATCAACGTGCCCCTGACCGGGATGATGGCAACGCCATCTCGAATGCCAGCGCGCGAGAATTTGGAAGAGCCTTCGAGCTTCGCGCCGAACATGGCGTCTGCGACAACCTCAAACTCAGCGCGGCGCGTAAGCGCATCTTCGACCGACAGGCTTACACGTTCGGCAATCGCAACTATCCGCTCAAGCCCCTCCGGTGTAATCGCCCACTGCTGCGAAGCTATGTAATCAATTGCTTTCATACTGTCTTCCGTCCCTTGCGCCTGCGTTCAAAACTACACCGACACCTGATCTTGCAGGGCGAAGCCGCGCCTATGTCCGGTAGCTCACCAGCGCGAACCCATCCCCGCCCTGCATACGAGATACAAGCCTCGCAACTCCGCGCAGCGTGTAAGAGTCTGCGCTCCTCATCGAACCCGGCATCGATGTCATCGCGTCGGAGGACTGCTTCGTAAGTAGATCGCCCTGATTCTCCATAGAGCTTTGCGCGATTGATGAATCTGCCGTCGAGGGGTAGCCCGCGCTCGATTTCGATTGCGAATCGTTCGAGATAACGAAACTGCTTTTTGATTCTCGACTCGATAAAGCGAAGGTCTCGCTTTGCAAGCTGAGACGCGCCGCCCTTGCCGATTGCGCCCGATGCGGTGTTGACTCGCTTGACGATGGATTCCATCTCAAGCTGCCAGCGAGTGAGGTCGATCTTTCCCTTTTGAAGTCGCTTTGAAACTCGCTCGATGTCGAGCCGCGCGCGATCAATGAAACTGTCGAGAGCAGCGCGCACATCAGCGCGACGAACGAAGCGACCGCGCTCATCGCGGAACTGCCGCGCTTTCGTGTCCCAAAAGTATTTCGGCCCCTTCGCCACATTACTTCTTACCCTTCCATGCTTCGGCCTCGATCAACTCCTGATACTTTCGCGGCGCGAGTCGCTTCCAGTAGTCGCGCGCCTGCTCCCGGTCGCGCTGATTGATCGTCGCGGCCCTGTCCGTCTGCTCGTCTGTGCGCCTGATCGCTTTCATTGCTCAACCTTCTCGTCCGGGTCGCGCTTCTCGTCCTCTTCGCTCTGCCTGCCCAATTGCTTCTGCATCTCATCGCGCGCCTTACCCCTCTCCTCTGCGCGCGCTCGCATCTGCTCCACCTCTTCTTCGGTGGGACTTGGAATGCCAACCTGCATCAGGAGCGATTGAATCTGCGAGTAAGTGAGCGCGGCTACGGTGTTGCCGTCTTCGTCAAGCGTGGTCGCTGTGATGAGCTTTTCAACCGCTTCGGCGTCAACAGACCAGTCTTTGCGGTCATAATCGCCGAGCGTGACCGCAGGCATGTACTCAAGGGCCTCTTCGCCGAAGTTGTATTTGATAAGCGGGCGCAGGATGTCGCTACATATCATCCGGCAGATCGCCGACTTGAGATAAGCCACGATCATTTCAACGATGTCGGCCTGCTCCGCTGATGCGGCGCGCGTCTGATGGACGCCCTCCGAGTTTGACAGTTCGTTGTAAAGAATCGCTTTGCGAATCTCTTTATTGAAAATCTCGAAGGCTCTATGGAACGGCTGGCCCTCGCTCTCGACTTCGATAGGTGTGACAGATGCGCCGTGCGGCAAGGCGATGGCGGTATTATTACGAAACTGGATAAGAGCATTGAGCAAGGCTTGCACAGCCGAGAGCATCACCGGCTGATTCGAGCCGTCGTATTCGATCTCGCCCGACTCGTTGCGCATCGGCTCATCGGGCGCGTTCTCGGCCACGGTGCCGACAAGCCCCGGCACGGCGCAACGAAGCAGGAAGATTAGAAATTCGGGCCATGACAGTTGCTTGAGGTTCCAGCCGTTGTAGGCTGCGCGCAGATGGATACGCCCGCGCGGGTCTTCGTTCTTCGGGTGCAAGGTCAGCACCGCGAACTTTTCACGGGGCAAAACCATGTCTTCGCTGGGCGTCGTGATGCTCACGGTCGTTGATCGGTTCGGCGGCGCATAGACGAAGCCGAGCACGTTGAAGTAAGGATCAACGACGAAGCCGATTGACTCGCGCGGCTTGACCTTGAGCGATTTGAGCGTGAGCTTTCCTTTGAGCGGTCCTGACTTCGGATAGTGGTAGGTTTGCTCTGCAACCTTGTTGCCTTCGCTCAGAGCGTCGAGCATTTCTTCGATTGTCTCGGATATGTCGCGCTGAAGCCCTTTGATGTTGCGCTCGCAGAACTCGGCTATCTCCTGCCCGCGCTCGAAGTCTGCGTCTTCCTTCGCCTTGCGGTTGCGCAGCATCACAGGTTCGGCGATGACCGAGAGCTTGAGCGTGCCCACAGCAGATGCTACTTCGGGGTCGTTGAGCATCTGCGCGTAAGTTTGCTGACTTACCTCTAACTCAACATCATCGACAGGACGGGGCAGAGTGCGGCGATTGCCGAAGGTGACGAGCGAGCCGCCCGATACATAGTCCTTCGTCGGGTCAGTTCGCTTCGTGTCGGGTTGTCTCAGAACTGCGACCATGATTTGAAAAAAACCGGGTGAGTCCTGTCCCCATAGAACTCACCCGGACTCGCTTATTTCAAGAAGCAGGAGAAACGATGTAATTGTTCTGGCAACTTCCTCACAGGCGGGAAGGTATCACAGTGGATTTTGAAGGCAAGGAAATAACGAGAGGATGGTGAATTTAAGACGACAGGATGCGTCAGGATGCGTCAGGATCGGCAGATGAGCGCAAAATTTTTTCAACTTCGGACTCTGGCACGCGAACGCTTCGGCGTATACGGATCACCTCAACATGTCGATCCTTGATGATGCGCTCGATGGTACGCCGCGACACGCCGAGCCGGTTGGCCAGGTCGCCGACAAGATAGCTACGTCGCTCAAGCACATCTGATTTTGATCGCCTGCTCAGGCTCATGCTTCACCTCATTCGGTTCTCATGGTTGCAAGAATCGCCGCTACCTTCTCTTGGTCTTCATCGCTTACCTTCAGGTAGATTTCGCCTTCGACGCGAACAGCCCACAAGCCCTCATAGGGAAACTCTTTAGCAAGCGCGTTCGAGTAACATACAGGAAACTGTACCATCGGTCCCTGCCCGCGCCTTGATGCAATGATAGCCGTTCCCCTGACCGGCTTTGAGAAAGCATCAGGCGATACCGTCACCTCGAAGCATCTGTGCTGTAGCTCGCCATCTATGTACACCTCTGCGAGACAGCCGAGCGGATGTTCGGCATTGATCGTGATGAGCTTTTCTCCTCTGCCGTATGCATCCATCACACTCTCGACGGAAATCGGCTCCGTTCCCATCCCCCTCCTCAGCCCCTCAATCGCGGAGCTAATCTCCTCCGGCGTCGCGTCATGCGGCAAAGGCCGACTCGTCTGTCCATAAGCCGTGACGGTGAATGTGCCATCAGAAAACTCGATTCCAAAATCAACTATCCGGCCCGTGTCGGTGATGCGTCCCTCCTCCATGCCGATCAGTGTACACTCTAAATCGAAATGCGTATTAAGCGCCGGGCACATCGAATGATGCGCCGCGCTCATATCTTCGCCGCGCCAGTCCATGTCTTTGCAGCCGTCGCATTGATCGCTCATCGTCTCACCTCACTTTGAATTGTTTCACCTGTTTCCGCACGCCGCCAGTCGCGGGAGCCTGCGCGGGTTTATTCCGCGCTCTCGCAACACAGCACGCAGCATACGAATCAGCAACGTCATCGGGTTCGCCTTCAGGCGCTTTGAGGCTCGCGCCTTCAATCGAGCATAGCTGAGTGAAGGCGATGAAGCTATGCAGCACGCAATCGCCCGCCTTGAAAGCGTCGGCGGTGTCATCCCACATCAGTGATTTCGTTCGCGGCTGCTCTGGCCAGCCGTGCTTTCCATCAAGCCCGGTGAGCAATCGCAACTGCGAGTGAGTCTGTAGCCACAGGATGACCGCGTGGCCGTGGTTGTTTCTTAGCACCATCAGCGATGCCCGGTTGAACCATTGGCCTATCGTATCGGCGTGCGCGGCAATGACCGAAGGCTCGAATTTGCCGTTCAGCCCCGCGCACTCTTCGCCCGAATCCCAATCCATTACTGTGAGCGCAGAATCGTTGCTGGTCGGGTTTCCTTCAGCCGGGTCAATCCCGATCACATACCGCTTTCCCGCCTCGGGCCTGCGGTACACTCTCAACCCGTTGATCGAAGGCGCATCCCAAATGCTGCTCAAATCCATCGGCTCGCATTCCTGATAGCACTGATGCAGCCATGCCGGAGGGATGCGCTTATCGAGCGACCGGGGCGCGAGTGCTTCGGCATCGGTCGCGGGGTACTGTTCATGCACGTCATCGAGCGAGCCGGAATTGGTCATCGCGTCGCGGCATTGCTCCTCATACCATTGCTCAGTACGCGCGGGGCGCACCCACCATGCCAGAAACACAGCCACCCAGTTTGTGAGCCTCTGCTTTGCCGCCCTGTAGATCGCTTTGAACTCCGATGCGGGTTGCGATTTATCAGAGCGCGAAAGCAGGATGAGTTTGCCGCCGCCGTCAATCGTAGGCTTGACGCGCGCCATGAGCTTTTTCAGATCGGGTACAAGGTCAGCTTCGTCAATAAGCGCAGCCGTGAGCGTGTAGCTGTCACCCGCCGATGTCGGAAAGGCTCGGATCGATGAGCCGTTGACGAGCGACCAGTGACGCGAGGAGTCGTCATAGGTGGCGACTTTGAGAAAGTCAGGCAATCGCTCATAGACTCCGCGCATTCGCTCGCTCGACAGCAAATAGATAGCTTCGTTCTCGCGCAGGGAGAAGACTGCGAGCTTCGCAATCGGCTTGAAGATCATGAGCCACAGAAAGTAGCAGAGAATGAGCCAGGTGAGTCCGAGTTGTCGCGCCTTGAGTATTACAGTGAGCTGATTCGCGTCTACAGTGGCAAGCACCTCCTGTTGCTCGCGCCAGAGGTCGAAGGCAATCCAGTCTTTGCGCTCGACATCGTAGATTTTGCAGTATCCGCGAATGAAGTATTCGACACTCGCGGCGCAAAGTTCCCACTGGTCGCCTTCTTCGTACCTGAATTGTCTCTCACGCTCTTTGCGCAGTCCGCGAATTGCGGGTTCTATCAGGTTCGAGCTTGATAGCGTCCCACTTGGACTGGATCGCGTCAAAAAGCTTGGTGCTTGTAGGCTCATCTAATCCGACCTCTTTGACCGCCGTCACAACTGCCTTGCCCAACTCTTCGGTGACTTGCGCCAAAACCGCGAGACTGATGGATCCGTCTTCGCGCTCGACATAGCCCCGGCGCTTGCCGAGGGTTTTGAGAATGAATATCTGAGCGGTGACGTTGCCGCTCTTGGCCTGTGAGTGCATCGCTTTCTCGACCTCATCGATAAAGACCTCTCTGCACTCTTCGACTATAGGGCGCAATATCTCCGCGTTGCGCCCTATGAAATCATTGACGGACTGGCGGGTCACGCCGAGGGAGCGGGCGACGGCGGCCTGATTGCCGTTATGCTTGCGCAAAGCCGCGCTCACTTTATCGAGCGTAAGCTTTTCCTTTTTAACCTTTTGGGTCAGTTTGTCAGCCCTCCGATCTCCGGCAGATTCCGCACCCGCGCATTAGTCGTGATCTCAAGCCTCCCCGAAGGGCCATCCACCGTTGTCGCCATCGTGCCCGCCTGCCTGCTCCAGTCACCACTCCTTAAAGGCGAGTAGCACGCGCCGCCGTAAAGTTCGGCTCTCACGCGGTGTTCCATTTGCTCCGGCGATTCGGCGCTCGCCTGCGCGCCGGTCATTCGCTTGATGATTGATTTCAATCGGCTCATAAGCTCTCCGTATATTTCCCCGTCCCGCTTCTCGCGCGTCACGCTCCTCGTACCGGGCGACGGGCGGGGCGGGCAAACTCATCTATGTGATTTCAACGTTCGGAAACTCGCTCCACTCTCGCCCGTCGAGCAGGCGACCGGCTGCTTTTTTGCCGACACGAAAAGTCAGCATTGCGCCGTGTGGGTAATCGCTGCCCGTCGTTCCATCAGGCAAAACAACTGTGCTTTCATATCGCGGTCGCCGGGTTGTATCAGACGGCCAGCCTTCAGGGACAGGCTTATACATAGAATCCGCTTCCGCTTCATCCATCTGGTTTATCGGCTTGAATTCGCCCCACTGCTTGAACAGGAACGGGATTCCGTTGGCAACACAATCATCTCTTAGCTTGCGCGCCCATTGTGGATGCATTGGCCTCGCGCCGGGGCCGGATTCGCCGCCTGCTACTATCCAGCAGAGCGTTGGCTGTTCCGTGTATACTCCATTGCCACAGGAGCATCTCTCCCCAATCCAGCCCTGGCCGTCGCCGCAGTTAGCACACGATATTGTCAATGCCGTCGCGTAGTATGGATCAATCGGCCCAAGCAGAGGCTCGGCGCTCAACCAGACGTTCCATCCCTGTGCCGCTATGTTGCAAGCGTCTGACCAGCGATCATCAAATGTCTGTTGATCCTCGGCGCTGAAGCCTAAAAAAATATGGCGATGATCTTCGGGATTGAGATCATAGACGTATTGCATCATGCGGTAAGTGCGCTTTGTGAGGATTTGGAAAATATGATGCGGGCAGGCTCGCATCACATTAAAGATTATATCGATCCATTCATCCTTCATACGCTCGTGAAATAGATCACTCATCGAGTTCACGAAAATTTTTCGTGGTCGACTCCATTTAATCGGGTCTGCAATGTGCGCCTCGATAAGCCGAAGCTCGCCGGTCCAGCGCGGCCCGATTGCTGTCATCTTGGCCAGCCCCTCATACGGCTGCCCCGGCCCGCCGAAGCGTGCGGCTACGCGCTCGGCGTAGCAATTCCTGCATCCTTCGCTCACGCGCGAGCAACCCCGGATGGGATTCCATGTTGAGTCGGTCCATTCAATCTTCGATTTATCTCCCATGCTTCTCCTCCTTGAATTCAGGAAAAGGACCGAGCGGTCCCGGCCCTTTTCCTCTGCGCCTCGAAGGGCCGCGCGGCGCTTCGGGTTGCCCGGCGACAAGCAAGACAACTTCGATTTGAAGTCCTGCGCCGGGTCGCCATCACCGCACTTGCGGCTACGCGCTGGATAATAGCCAGCAAGCGGCGCGCGTCACTCTCGGTTTTCAACCTTCGAGGCCGCATACTGCTGCAAGGCCGGTTCCGAGGCAGGACGGGCAAACAACATTCCCATCACCGTGTATGCACTCTCCGGCCCCGACACAAACATCATCACAGCAAATCATCAACTCGCCTGCGCCGTCACAGCGACGGCATTCAAGCTCTACATCGTGGTCGGCCATGCTCATATCAACCGCCTGTTCCATTCGCTCTCACCTTCCTTCTTTCCGCCGCCGCCTTCGCTAAGGGAAAGTGCGGTCGGCAGAAGTCGTAATCAGGATTGTCACCCTTCTGCGCGCAGGCTTCGCAGAGAGCCGCATCGCAGGTCGCCTTTCGGCCTTTGCGAATCACAGGAAAATCGCACAGAAAGGGCGCGGGCCGGTTGCAGTAGGTGCATCTCTTCGCGCGCCTGCCTCCGCAGACGAGCGCGAAGCCGCTTTCGGTTTTGACGACATTGCAGGGCATAGCTTCTCAGTCCTGTCTTCGGTCGCGGTCGGCAAGCTCGATCACCCTGCACAGCCCTGATAGCCGAGAGGTCAACCGATCATCGCCGAGTTTCGCCGATAATGCGTCGAGGCTCAGATTGCTCGTCACAACAAGCCCATTGCGTCCGTCCATAATCCTCTGCTCGATCAGATCGAACAGGGCTGTTATTGCGAAATCGGTCGATTTCTCAACGCCAAGATCATCGATCACCAGCACGGAATGACCGCACGCGCGATTGATCGCGGTCTGCTCTTCGACACCCACCAGACCGCGCACCGAGCGCAGCCATTCGGTCGGTCGCAAAAACAAAACCGATAATCGCTTCTGGATCGCGCGGCGAACGATCTTACAGGCCAGATGCGTTTTCCCGTGGCCGGGCGGGCCGAACAGGTAGAGATTATCGAGCGCCGGATTGAAGTCGCGCGCCGCAATGTAGGCGCGGCTGTTTGCGTCAGTCGTCTCGAACTGCTTTTCGGCAAGTGTCACGAGCATCGGACGCAGAATCTGCTGAAGTCTGTCGCGCACAAAAGCCGCCTCGCCGATGCAGTCAAAGCAAACGCCGTCTTTCAGGTTGAACGGCCTGTATTCGCGCGCGCATTTCTGGCAAGCCTGCCAGTCAAGGGCGCTCAGATTCTCTTCGATCCTATCGGCGATTGGCGTACTTGCCCGGCTGAGGGGCTGCACTACCGACAACCTTTTGCTGTCCATTTCGCGCTCCGTTGAATTCGGCGGCTCTGAGCATCCAGTTCCGCCATGCTGCTTCCCAGTCTTTGCACTCGCGCCCGTTGGCGAGCGCGTGATTGACGAATTTCTCGGTCTCTCGCTCGACCGAGGCTTCAGGCGCTTTCCCTTCCGCCCATGCCCGCATCGAATCCGTGACCACGAACGGCTCGGCCACAGGCGTCTTCACCCCGCGCTTTCGTTTTGCTCCCCCCATGGGCTGGTTAGATGGGCTGGTTAAATGGGCTGGTTCTTCCTTTATGGCAAGTACAGTTTTTGTACTACCAGTAGTACAGTTTTTGTACTTCGATGCTACTGTTTTTGTACTAGCAGCTAGTACAGTTTTTGTACTACCGGATACGGGAGCTAGTACAGTTTTTGTACTATCCTTCGATCCGGTTTCCAGGCTGTCGGATACGGGAACTGGTACAGAATCCGTACCATCCTTCGATCCTTTTTTTCTGGTCTTCTCCCAGACGAGCAAACGAATTCCGCTCTCGGTCTGAACGATCCAGCCCGAATCGATCAGTTCTTTTCTCCTGACTGCGGTATGGTTCGCTGTCCATCCGAGGTCTCTGGCTGTGCCTGTCAGCCCCGGAAAACACTGTCCGTCAGCGTCCGCCCTCATGCAATAATACGTGTACAGTTTGAACGCTTTGCCGCTCAATTCGTCCATTCGATTGATTGCGATGTCGGGCACGTAAGCCATTCAACTCCGTGTTGATTAAAGGCCGAGTCGCCTGTCGATTTCGTCCGGTGTGAGTCCTCGCGCGCGCCACCACCACAGCCGCGCGCCTGCTCTCCACCACATCAAGCGATTCGTGATGGTCTCTCTTACGACCCACAGCGCGAGCCTTAGCGGAGAGCGGTGGATCGAAAGAAGCAGCAGATAAAGGCAGGGGCCGACTATCTGCCGCCTGAGCCTGTCGCTGTCTTCGCACTCCGCTACAAGCTTCGGGTGCGTCAGTACATCAACGACTCGCCGCCTGCGGTGTTCGTATTGCAAATCTCTGTCGGTCTTACTGAGCTTCAATCGCCGCCCCCTTTCTTCTGCGCTTTTTCTTCGCTCGTCTCTCCGCTTCCGCCCGCTCCGCTATCCTGTCCTCGCTCCATTTGCGTTGCCAGTGCGGGGCTTCGATCCGTCTTGCTTCTTCAACCTCGGCCCAGCAATCCGCGCACATATCCGAAGGGTCGCCGTTTGAAAGCAATGCGGCGCGGGGCTTCTCTTTGTGGCAGTGAAGGCAAAGCATAGTTTTCAGTTTTCAGTGGACAGTTTTCAGTTAAGAGCAAGCCGCTTGGAAAAGGTCGGCCTGCTCTTGCCATTTCAATCTGCGCGCAAGCTCCACGTTTTTGACCGCCTGCTCGTGATAGCTCTCCTTCAACTCGAAGCCTACGCAGTTGCGATTCAACTCGACCGCGATATAGGCGGTCGAGCCGATGCCTGAGAACGGATCGAGCACTGTGACATCGGGTTGTTTGCTTATCGGGTTGGTGTAGAGCTTGACGAGGCGGCGAATCACCTCTAGCTGAAGCGGACAGACATGCTTCTCCTGATCGGATTCGCGCGCTGCGCGGTAGCCGTCGAGCACGTCAATCTCATTGATGTCTGTCCATATTCCGTGAGCATCGCGTATCCATTCTTCTGTCGTTATCCAGCCATCAGGGTTGATTTGTTTATCATAGAGCGCGCGCACTGGATGCGCAGTTTCACCGGGCTTGGAGAAAATCAAGACGTAATCATTCGGCGCGGGCGCAAGCATTGTTGAATTGCGCTTGCCAGTAACGAACATCAATGAGTGCAAATTGAGCCGCTGCGCCATGGAGTTATGAGTCAACACGCAGCCTTCGGTAACGTAAAGCTTGTCAGGGGAATCGACTGTAATGCATGTGCATTCCGCTGTTTCAGCGGGCACGATTGACGTAACTGCGCGGCGAACTCTATATTTTCGTGGTTGCCACTTCTCGGCTTTTCTCTTGAGGAGGAACGGACAGACTTCGCCGTCTATTTGGACGATCAAAGCCCAAATGTCTCTCCCGAATCTTTCTTCGCCATTGAGTCTGTATTTGCTGCCTTTGATCTTCTTTCCACTTACCAAT
>FKKE01005725.1_pt1 | contig 47528 bp, 62 predicted proteins | sample 1106331 | NCBI WGS metagenome assembly FKKE01 (sample SAMEA3931202, study PRJEB13176) | freshwater metagenome | biome: Drinking water system; feature: drinking water; material: freshwater | place: China | collected 2013-02-06
TTCCTAATTTTTTGTCACAATTATTTTCAATTGGGGCAAAAAAAATCAGCCGCCTAAGTTGACGGCTGATGACGAATTAAAAAACAGCTTTAGAAAAAAGATGACTTTTCTTTATTTGGCGGGCCTTTTCATTTCCCACTCAACTACGTTTTCGCCGTGCCAACGGCAGTTGTACCATTCGGGGTTTTCGGCCTTCAATTTTCCATGCCTGTCCGCACGGTCGGCCATGACCTCAAACTCGACCCGTTGGCCGTACTCTACAAAATCCTCGTTGACGTTTGCGCCGTCCTGAAAGTAAAAGCAAAGCACGTTGATTTTGATGGCATCCTTGACGTTTTCCCTGTTGGGGCCAAAAAGCCTGTTGCCGGATTCCCTGAGCAAATCCATTGTCTCGTTGAAACGGTTTTGCATCTCGCCATGCTCAACAAACTGGCAATGGCCCTGCATCTTGCCAACATCAGGGGTTTCGCCATCAGGCGACATCGAAACGAGGTAAACGTTTTCAAGCCTGTCTCTCAGCGACAACAACAGCTTGTGACGCCGCCGCTTGTTGATGAACCTGCAAACAAAAGAGGTCAGGGTGACAACGGCCAATGTGATCACGCAGAAAATGAGACGGTCAATCATTGGTGCAAGTTTGGTTGATGACAATGTTGATGTTTCCAAATGTCGTTTGTCCCTGAGTCGGTTGGTCATTCCAAGGTTTGTCAGCGCCGTCGAACTGTCTTTGCCTCGACCATTCGACAATTGCCGTCCTGAACAATTCGACAAAGCCCTTGATGAGCGCCAATATGATTGTCCCCCCAACCTTGAGACATTCAACGAGAATCAAACCAGTGATGTCAAATCCCTTGCCGACAATGTACGCCCCGCCCCTTGCGACAATCTCAAGCGTTTTGAAGTTGTCAGGCTCAACGATTTCTGTGTAGTTGATGAACTCGCCAACCTCCCTGTCTTGGGCTGTTGCGGCAAGATTGCGGTCAAATTGCGGTGTGCGGTGTGCTTGTAAATCTGTCATAAAACGTTGATTTGCAGTCATAAACAGCCGCAATTGCCAAAATTGCGGTTTGGTTGCTTAGTTGCTCCCCTGTCGGTAGGGGATGGCCGCTCCCATTCCTTCGGTTTCCAGCCTTTGCGCCTCGGAAAACCGCTCCCAATAATACTCCAATGTTCTGATGGAAAACCCCCGCTCCCCGGCCATTGTCCTTGCCACGGCCTTTGCTGACAGTCCCCTTGCCCAAAACAGTTTGAGCCGAAAATATTTGTTGGCGTTCAAAGTCGGCTTGCCATGAGCCGGGGCCATTGACAAAACCTCATCATCAAACTTTGTCCTTGATGGGATGCGCCCGATTGTCACCTCAACGGATTCAAAGCCCTCTTTGTGAAACTTGGTCAGGAATGACCGCCCGTCTGCCGCAAAGGAGATGCCATCGGGAACGGCAACGGCCATTCCCCGTTTCTTGGCCTCAACCGTTGGCACTGGCAATGCCTCAGCCGGGTCACAGTACCAACCAAAGAGTTTGAGGATTGAATCAATCACAACGGTTTGCGTTTTTGGTGGATGACAAGATTTGAGACAAAGTAGGCGAGTATGGCCAACGGAGCGCCGTGAAGGATGGCCACTACCCAAAATAGAACGGGGTGCAAGGCTGAGATTAAGTCATGGCTCTTTTCCATGTCCCCGCCCGTGCTGGCATAAAGAGCGGCTGAGATGGCGTTGTAGGTCACAGACACGGCCACGGCTGAAAGTGAAACCTGAGTTACCCGTTTTCTCAAATCGGCACTCAGCCCGTTTGAAATGGCCAATCCTATGTAAACTGCCTCGAAGCCCGCCGCCTCGATGATGGCCACGGCCATTGGTACAAAGTGCAAGGAAAAGTGGTAAACGCCCCAACTTGCAGCAAGGCCAAGCGAAGGCAATGGAAGGATTGGGAAGATGTCAGCGAAACGTGACCAACTTGAGCCGACTTTTGGAACGGGCGATTTTAAGCCATTCTGACGGCCTTTCTTTTCTTCGGCGTCCCGATGGCCGTCTTGTGCGCCGTTCTGTGGAGAGGTTTGGGGATTCGCTTGGATTTGAGGCACTTTCAACGGAGTGCTTGCCGCCCTTTTCAAAGTGGCAACAGCGCCGCTTGCCTTGCCCCTTAAACGCTTGTCGGTCGTTAGGAGGTCAATGACCGATTGCTCAAGCGCCTCATCATTCGTTTTTGGAGGCACAATGCCCGCCCTGTTTAGTTTCCTTCTCAGCGATGCAACGCCAACGCCCCGGCTACTTGCAATGTCTGTCAATGTCATCTCTGCTATTTTTTTGATTTTGTGACAAAGGTAGTTTAAACAGTCACACAAATCAAAAAAATGTCACTCCATTTCGGGCAGTTCGACTGTTTGCCCGGCCATCGAGTGTGTGCAGTCGGCAAGAAACTGGATTTGGCCATCTGTCACAAAGGAGTGACAGCGTTGTGGTTGCCCGTCCTTTGGAAACCTCACCAGAACGGACGGCGAGAAAGTGGGCCGCTCAACGTCACCGTTGAAATGCCAAGTTGGGGCGTTGGCGTCAGGGTGCGTTTCGTTGCAAGAGTGCCACATCTCGCAGCCGGGGCATTGAAACGCCCAAGAAATGTTAGCCCCTGTTTTGTCTGTGAGCCTTTTGACCTTTGCCATATTGGTTGAATGAAAAACCCTGACAAACAAGTTGTCAGGGTCACAAAGAATAATCCCATGAACATATCCAAATCAGGCAATGACCCTGATGCCTTTCTTGGCCAACAGCGCCTTTGCCTCCTCAACTTTCTTGGCCTCGGCGAGCGGGTTTTCGGGCGTTTTCATAAACCGTTTCAGGACGGTAAAGTAAACCACGAATGCAGCACCGCCGAACTTGAGCCAATCAATTGCGAACGTACCCCAAAATTCTACTGAGGTAAACGGCAACCCCTGAAAGATGTTCCAAGCAAGCGCCAACACCCCGGCCACTCCCAACACAATCTTGTAATCTTTTTCAACGCCGCTAAAGATGGACTTGAGGCCGTTCACCGCCCGTGTCACGTAGGCAATTACGGATGTGATGCCACCGCCCAACAGCCAAGGCAGCAAGGCAACAAGGTAGTCGAGCGGCTTTTCCGGGTCGGCCTGTTTAACCCTGTCGTAACCCTCGGCAAGCGTCTTGACCAACTGGCCGATGTTCTCGCCAACCAAAGTGAACTTTTTGCCATCCAAGTTGACAACCGTGGCCGTGTCGCCGTTGACCTGAAAGGAGTCAATTTCACCGATTTCGTTTGCCAACGAGTCAATTGTTGCCTGCTCAGGTTGGTTGGCGAATAGGGGAAAGGAGAGGCAAATAAATGCCAGTGCTAAAAGTTTGATTTTCATGTGCTGAAATTTTATGATTGATTAAAAATGGATTTTGAAACCGCCTCTCAACGAGGCATTCTTTGATGACGGTGCGTAGTCAGCTTGGGTGAAAGCGCCAAGCCGCTTGCCCCGCCGCTCATAGCCAAGCCCGATGAAAACTTGCTCATCGGTGTTGATGCCCGTGAAAGCCTCAAGGCTGTTTTTCCGGTATTGCTCGACAACCCTGATAACCGTTGTGCTGTCATAGGTGACATCGGTTTTGATGAGCATACCATCGGACGGCATGACCCCGAACACGGTTGCCCGCCAACTCGTTTCAAAGTGACTGCCCTTGGCCGTTCCACTGTATTCACGCTTTTCGCCCTTTTTGTCGAACTCGGCGAAAAGCACCGCAATCAAAGCGGTGTCACGTTGAAATTGCTCCTTTAGCCTTGCAATCTGGATTTGGCTAAGTGCCAACGCCTCGCCGCAATCGGTAGCGGCCAAGATGCTTGAGTCAAGTTGGGCGATGCCAAGGGCCAAGGTTGCCGCCCGTTGGCGTTCACTTTGGTACTTGTGAAAGTACAAATCCCGTTCCGCTTGCAACTTGGCGATGTCATAGGATGAGGTTTGCCCGGCTGAGTCCAAAACTGTTGATGGAATGGTATCGCCCTCGACAGTGACCTCGTTGACCGTGACTTCGCCCGGCAAGGATTTGCAAGACTCCCTTTGCGTCAGGAAGGCCGCAAGCAAGACAATGATTGACAACAAAATGAATGTCCCTTTTTTCATGGGTTCTTTTGTTTGAAGGTGGACAGTAGTTGTTGGATGTTCTCTTTGATGGAGACGCCCGTTATTGCGTTGACGTTCCCATCAATCGAAAACAACTCAACCCGTGCGACCGCAACGGCTGAAAGATAGGTCAACGGGGCATAGGGGATGGAAAACACCACATCAACGATGTGGCAAGCCAAGATGAAAGTCATGTAAACAAGCCCCTTGTCAATTGACCGCCTCATCTTGGCCGGGGTGATTGCCTCCCCACGGTGGATACTTGCCTTTTTGCCCGTGAAATAGTCAATTACAACAAGGCTGTCGAGCAAATGACAAAGGCATAAATTGGGGCAAGGAAGCTGCCCACAAAGGCAATTGCCGTCATCGCAACGCCTTTCAAAAAGTCGAAGTCAAAGATGTTGTTGAACACTGTGCTGAATTGAATGGGTGTGTGATGGGTGCATTTGGTATTTGATGCAAATTCCATTGGTGACAATCGGTTTTAATGTTTCACAATGAACGTCACTGCCAAATACGGCGGGTTGGCAGTGCCGGAATTAAATTGAGCGATGTTCAAATCGTGCGTGTGCGTAGTGCTTGCCGCCGTGCCTGTCAGGTTGGTTGCGGCTACTGTGGTGGATGGTACACCCGATGTTGTGTTTGGCGGGTCAACTGTATGCAAGTGGTCAACCGTGCCGCCCGTCTCTCCCAAGGTAGCGCCCGTTCCGCTCACTGCCTTTCCCATTGGGAAACGCTGACGCAAATCAGGCAGGTTAAATGTGGTTGTCCCGTTTCCAGCGCCGAAAGTTGTACCGACAATCGCAAAAAGTGCTGAGTAGGTTGTGCGGCTTACTGCCGTGCCATCGCACAAAAGCCACCCTGTCGGTGCAGAACTGCCGCCGTAAGCCGAAATAGTGCCAATCGGCAACAGGTTCAACCCGCCCACCAATACCGACAAACCACTACTGCCCATCTTCAAAACTTCGGTCATTTCCCCGCCCTGCGAGATGCGCCAAACAATGCTGTAAGTGCCGTCTGTTTCCTGCTTTAGTTCCCATTCAGCATACTCGCCGTCAACATTGCTCTCCATCTGTTGCCGCCAAATGACTTGCGCCGTGCAGAATTGCAGGGAGATTGCAAATAGAAAAATGGTTGTCAGCTTTTTCATTTCAAAAGGTTATTATGGTGTTGCGGTGCGAACCAATGCGGTGATGTCCAACTTGGAAAATGTTGCAAAGTCGCCCCCCTGCGCTCGGTCGGCGGCAAACCAAAAAGCGTCAATCTGGCCATTATCCCACTCGACAGCGTTGCCGTACATATTCTCGAATCCAAAACGAGAATAGCGGTCTAAATCAATCTGGCCCCTCATTGACCAAGTAGCGCCCATGTCATAGGAGGCAAACACCTTCGTTGGATACGTGGTGAAGTCGCCACGTTGAATCATTACCAAAATCCTGTCTGTGGTTTCAATGCACTTGGCAAATGACAACCCATCAAACCATTTCACGGGCGTTGTCCAAACCGTTGAGTTTGGATGGGAGGCACTGGTAAACCAAATGCCCGTGTTGTTCAGGTCATTTCGGTAAACAATGCCGAACCGCCCGTCGCTCAATTCGAGGTAGTGCGGCTCCTCCGGCTGCTGGTCGGGACTGAAATCCGCCTGCCCTTCCCACACCTTCACGATGCTCCACGACGAGCCGCCATCGGCAGATTTCACATGGAGCAAGTCGTAGTCTCCGGCGAAATTCTGGTTGCCGTAGCCAACCATATAAATCGTGTCGCCCCGAAAGGCAAAATCGAATGGCAAAAACCATGAAGTGATGGCGGAGTACCCCGTAATATTGATTTCCGTCAATGTGCCAAGAGTACCAGTGTTGACATTGACAGTCCTGAAATATGGGATTACCGTATCGGTAGCCAACCCCCAATTGGGGTCGTAGGCATCGCCGATTAAACTCAATGCGACGTAAGCAACGCTGTCGTTTTTAAACGAAAAAAAGCCGCCATACCCATCCAGCTTCTGTGCTGCAAGGTCACGGTGTACGGTGATGGTATCCAGTAGCGTACCTGCTTCATTTCTTTTTTCCAGCACCACTGCTCCATCCGCATGAAATCTGCGGATGTGATGCTTGTTGTATTTCACTCCTGTCCAAACATAGTCGCCCCGAACCTCCGTTTCCCCGAAGGCACGGTAATCGGTTTCTTCCTGACCAGCCTCCCACCAATTGGGCGTAAATAAAGCCGTCCTTTCCTCATCATAGGTTTCCACCGTTCGATTTGGCACGTTTAGGATGGCGTAGAAATCGGCCCAATACTTTACGAGCGAGTCCCTAATGTTGTTGGAAAGCGCATTTTGGTTCACCCACAATTCGCACAACTTGCCCTTAAAAGAGAAGCTGCCAGCACCCCCGATTTGGAACAATGAGCCAAAAGTTGTATTCCAATTGAGGGTAGCAGTTGAGATGTTTTGGTTGTTGACGGTGATTTCAAAAAACGAATCCCGCTTTGTGACCGCTATCACACAAAGAGCGCCCGGCGTTGGAAGCCGTGAAGCGATGCCGCCATAGGGATTGTGAAATTTGTCAGTGGTGCTTGCGGCCATCCTGACATGACTTTGATAGGGGTGAATCCGGCCACCCCCGCCCGTGACCGTCTTGGTCGTTGAAACGTTCAGGAATGGTGCCGTTTGGTTGTGGCCGATGCACCTTTGTTGGTTGGTGTCAACTTGCAAAACGTAGAATGCAGTGAAATCGCCCGTCAGGTTGCCTAACGTTAGTTCGTTGGTGAACGCCATCAAATCCAACGAATCAAAACGCAGTGCGCCTTTTCCATTGAATTGATTGCTGAGGTAAGTCACACGGCGGCTGTTGTTGTCCGTTGTGAAGTCCCTGTCAGCCGTGGTTGTGACCCTGCTTTTCACAACATAAACATCATCGCCCGATGCGTTTACCAAATCTGTCTTGGCCGCATCGGTGTACATACCCGTTGAGTCGCTGGCCGAAATCGAATAGCTCCAGCCGTTGACATCCTCCGGCTCAAACGTGGCCGATGGATGGATGAAGCCGTTGCCCCTCACATTCAGTGTGCCTTGCGGCAAGCTGTCGAGTGTGGTGATTTCGGCGTTTGTGAGCGCCCTGTCAAAGAGGAACACGTTGCCCACGTTGCCTTTCCACCAATCCCCCGATTGACCATAGCACAAAAACAACTCACTGCCCATTGCTGAAATAGTGGTTGGCGTGTACGGCAAGCCTATCGTTGTCCCCGCCACGGTCACATAAATCGAATCGGCATCACTGCTACTCCTGACATAAACCCGCTTCCAATTGTCGGCAATGGTAAGTGTGGCCGTTGTGGTGATGTCGAAGCGGACAACCCCCGTGCCATCGAAGATGCGGAAATTAAACTGATTGCTGGCATTTTTCTTTAGCTCAAAACCAGTGTGAGCCGCCCCGGTGCCAGCCGCAATGACCATTTGTTGTGCAGGGCCATTTTGAGCGGTCTTTAGCCATGCGTAAAATGTGAATGTATTGGCGTGAACCTGAACAATCTTTTTCCCGTCCCTAAACTTGAAATTGCTTGTGTCGGTCTGAAAGCAATACTTGGAATTTTGCAACTCAAGATGCCACTTTTGAGGGTCGGTCGGCGGTGAACTTGATGCCGCAATGTCATGTGCATTGATGCTCAAATCAACGTACTCGCCCACAAAGTCGCCGAGTCCAAATGCCTTGCGGTATTTTGGGGTTTGGCCGAGTCCGTCCACCCATGCCGTCCCAATCTCGTTGGGCATGACGGCAAAAATCAAGTCGTTTTTGAACGTGGAAAGCATTGCCTGATTGGTGCTTGGTGCGTAGCTACTCACAGCACAGTTCATCACCCGCCCATCAGGGCAGTTGCAAATGAGGGTCGTTGTTGCGTAGGGGTTTACGTTGATGTTTCCTGACAATTTATAGATGGAAGGGTCGGTTTGCAACTGCCAACCGCCCGTTGAGTTTTGGGACACTTGCAAGACATAGACACCGCCCGCCTCTGCACTGATGGGCGGCAACAAACGCCCCGATGATGTGAGGTTGATTCGTGCGTTGGCCACGTCTCGCACGTTCCACGAATACCTTTTGTTTTGTGCGGTCAGCACCCCGGCAGGTTGCAAGGTGGTTTTCTCAAACCTGTTTTGTGCGTTGGTCTTTGCGGCATCGGCAGTGCCTTCCCGTTGCGCCACACGGTCGGCAATGGCGTCAACTGTCAAACCGACACTGCCTGTGTTTCCAGCGAAATTGGACGTGTCACGCAAGTTGGCGGCAGATGGCGTTTCGATGGCAGGAGCCTCGCCGCTTGCTTGAATGGAGTCCTTTACGGCTTGGGCAAGGTCAACCCATGCAACCGAGGCATCTGTGATTTTCGCCGTGCCTATGCTCCCGTCAGGCACTTGCCCGGTGATGTTTTGGCCCGTCAGCGTAAAATCAAAAGTGGCGTTGTCGGTGACTGTCACCGCCGCATGGCTGGCAGTTTCCAAGGCATCAAGGTCAACGGGTTGTGTGATGGTCGTATTGCCCAATTTGGTATCCTCGGCGGGTGACAGCAAGCCCGCATTTGTGCCGTCTGCCAATGTCAGCGTTGCGTCAGTACCCGTGTTGCTGTTTACCGTGCCGCCCGTGGGCGATGGCGTGTAGGTCAGGTTCGTAACGCCCCCCCCAACTGCCGCAAGTTCTTTTTTCACGTAATCCCGCACGGCCTTTGAGTTGGGTATCTTGCTGCCTATGTCATTCCAAAGGCTCGTGTCCGGTGTGATTCCTGAAATCCATGCGCCCGCAATCCTGATGGAGTCCTTGACGATAATTTCTTTGGCTGACAGAATATCCTGAGCCGTTGCCCCGCCAAGCACAGCAAGGAAAAGCAATAAAAAAAGGATGTACTTTTTCATTGTCGAAAATTTTGATTTTTGAATGATTAGCTCGCCAATGCAAGCGGCTTGGCGATGACCTCACGCACGTACAACGTGAGCGAAGTGCCAGTGACATAGATGATTTTGCCCGCCGCCCTTGCCCAAACATTGACACTCAGGGCGATTTCTTGCCCGTTCGTCACTGTCCGTTGTGGGAGCAAGTCATCAGAGCCAACGCCCGTTGTGCCTATCTTGATGGTTTGTCCAGCCGTGCAGTGAATGCCAATCCACAACAGTGCATAGCCTTGAGGCACTGTGAACGTGGTTGCACCTGTGATGGGAATTTCCCTAATTTCATCGTTGACGTGGGAACACGAATCAATCAGTGTTGAGAATTGAGTTTCGGTCGGGATGTCCCCCGTCTGATAAAATGTCTTTAGCGTTGCCCTGTTTTCAATCGTTGCCATTTTTGTCTTGAATTAGATAGTGATTCATCCAACAATAAATGTACCCTCAATCACACCAACACCGATGCCAACGCCCAAAATTACGTTTTTCCACGGTGTTACCTGAAAATGTTGGCAATTCACGGTTGAACACTTTACCCTAAACCCTGTGTTTCCAGCCGGGTTGAACGTTATGCCGGATTCAAACTCGGTGTTTGTCCCAACGGCGAGCAACGTTTCGGTCAATGATGCCGAATTGACCCGCCCATACACCTCTACAAAAGTCCCCGGCAACCCGATGCCAGTTATGACATAGGCCGTGGGGATTGTTGTGTTGATTGTGGTTATTACGGGCGTGACCAAGTGCAATGTGACATGGTTCCTGTAATACGTTGAGGTGTCTGATTCATACACGATTTGGTTTGCCGCAAGCACCATCATCGTATAATCGCCCCCGGCCCCGTTGTAGGTGTAAAGGTCAATGACCCCGCCGTTGTTTATCAGCACCAATTGCCCGCCAATGAGTGAAACGTGCTGCCCGGATTGATTGATGAAAAAGCCGCCGTTGTATTCTGCCGAGCCATGATTCATCAGCGTCAGCGCAACGAACGCAGCCGCCAAGCATTCGGCCTCATAGTCAAAGTCATCAAGTGCATCGCCGTTGGTCACAACGATTTGGTCAGAGCGGATTTCAACCTCAATCTCAGCCTCATCGCCCCTTGTTTGCCAATCGGGTGTGACAATGACCCGAAAGGCATTGATTTCGTCACCCAAAAAGAACACGTTTACCGTGTCCATGTGTTGAACCAACGAAAGTGCATCCATGAAATTCTCATCCCCACGGGTCACAAAACGTTGGTCTTTCCAACTTACTATTGTGTTGACGTACTCAACCCCGTTCCTTGCGTCAACGTCCCTCTCGACCGGGTAGCTCGGCTTTCCAAGTTCCGTTTGAAACCAATGCCAGTATTTGAAGGGAGCGACAAAGTTGATGTGGCCGAAAGGGAGCATCATGTTGCGTTGGTGAAACCACTCCATTTTTACAAATCCGGTCATGCCCGCTTGGTGCATCCAACAAAAATCCTCCCTCGTTAGGACGTTCCCGCCCCCGTCCGTTATGGTCATGTAATAAACACCCTCAAAGAAAGCAGACAGCAACAAAGGGACTGTGCCGGGGTAAACCCAAATCTTGTAATCTGGAAAAGTAACGACCTGAAACCCCGTTGAGGTCATGTCGCTTGTGATGACCTCGGATGCACCCGTTTGCCGCCTGTAAAGCCGGATGATGCTTGGGTTGGGGTCTGTCAGTTCCCGCACTATCTGAAACGGCGGGATGTAGCCGAGCGGCACAATATGTGGCCTCCTTTCACCATAAGCCGCCTCCCTGTTGTGCGACAGTTGGCGGGTATCTTTCAAGAACCCAACCGGGTTTGGATTTCGTGAATTTTGAGACATTTCTATTGTGTGTTGTGCCGAAGGGCAATTTTCTTTTTGTTGCTGAAAACCTCCCTTTCAACCCTGTACGCCTTCCCGTTGCCGAGCGCCGTGGTTGTCAACTCAAGGGTCGTTACATCCTGAGACGTGGACAACATGACCTCTTGCAGCTTGCGCCGTGACACGCTCAGTGCCGTTGCCGGGTAGCGGTTGACGTTCAGGCTTGCGGCTGGCAACCCGTACAAATGAAGGTTTGGCACTAACCAAACAAAGGCAGCATAGCCATTTTGAAGGTTGTACTCCTCATCGGCGTCCACCACAACGTTGATGATTGGCACGTACAAAAAGCCATCCCCTTGCAATGCCTCGACAAACAAAAACCCTTCCTTCGACAATTCAGAGCCGCCAACGTGGATGAGGTCAATGTCGGCAGCAAACCGCCCGATGTCCCATTTTTCGATGTTGCCCTTTTCCACCCAAGGCGAAAGGATGTCCATTGGATAGCCCAAAAAAGGCTTTGAACTCTTGCCCTGCCAACTGTACTCATACCGTTCCGGCATGGCTTCTTTTTCGTATTTGTAGGCGTTTTGGTCAGTACCCCACGGCCTTTTTGAGTGCGCTTCCAATTCGGTTGTCAGGTCAGCGCCGATAACCTCGCCCGAATAGCTGCCACCGTTCTCGAAAAAACGCAAATGCTCAATCTTGAACTTGTTTTCCGCATCAACAAACCAATAAGCCCTGAGCGCCCGCTTTAGCAAGTCGCTGATGTCCTGAAAGGTAATCTTGGCCACGGGCTGTGGCTCCTCGTATTCGTAAACAAGGACGTTTGTGATGGGAATGATGACGGGCGTTCTCTTGACGCCCCTGATGGCGTTGGAGGCAGCATACAAAAAATCGGAATAGACCTCCGTTGCTTCGTGCGTAGCGTCAGAACCCATTGCCACCAACAGTGTCGAAATGACATCCGAGAGTTTGTAGCAATGCTTGATTTGGTAATCCTCAGACGCATCTTCCATGTCAGAGAGCAAGTCGGCGTTGTAGTGAATCCAAAAGGAGGCATCAAGCCAACGTGACTGCAAAATTGGATAGTAGCCGCCCGTTGGCCGTGTGTAGTGCTTGTCCGCAAAATGCTGTGCATCGAGCGGGAATTTGCCCCAACGTGTGCCGTTGTCGGAGTGGCCCTCGGATGTCAGGAAATCGGCATAGGCTTTTTGGTGGATGCGGGTAAAAATGCCGTGATCGTCAACGATGTCATTGGCGGGGATTGCAAACGTTGCATCACCGCCGATGTCATTTTTGTTGGTCAGGATGCGGGTGTAAAAATCCACGTAGAATGCCCGGCACTGTGAGCCGGGGTCGGTCAACGAGGTCATCAAAACGCCTTGGCTTGCCTCAACGGGGATGTTTGGGATTGGGTCATCAATCGGCCCCTCATAGACGTGTACGGAGTCGGAAACCCTCGAAATCACCGCCCGGTTTGTCGGCACGTTTTGAAAGAACATGAAATAGACGCCATCCTCACGGGTGCTGTGTCCGGTCATGCTGTCATAAATGTAAACCCCTGAAACATCAGGCTCAAGCCCCGTGCCGCTGCCCGTCACGAAATAATAACGATCATAGTAGCCGAAACGGTAAACGCCCGCAATCGTTGAATGCACTGATGATGGGTTGATTGCCTCGACCTCCCAAAACGCCGAGTCAACGTAGTTGGTCAGGAAACTTGCGCCCCTGACGTAGATTTGAAGGATGGCCCGGCGTGTCAAAGTCAATGCAGTCAAGGGAGGTGCGTATTGAATCAAATCAAACTCCTTTGACATGGAGTCCATGATTGCCTTGTAACGGTCAACCGTGTTCGGTACAACCTCAATCCGCTCATCAGGGGCATCGGGGAAAACCTCGCAGTCCGTTTTATGGAACTCGCCAACCCACTCGGCAAGGGCAAGGGACGGCGGCAATCCATCGGCCATCAGTACAACCGTGAAAAGCGCCTCAAAAACGGATGAGTTGATGAACTCAAACCCGTCCCTTGTGAACTTCATTTTTCCACCGCTCAGGGTTTCACGGGAAAACTCCATTTCCGAAACCTCATCATCAACAAGGACAAATGCTGCACCCCCAACCCCGATGGCTTGCCAGTTGCCCAAATCAGGGCTTTCATTCGTAATGTAGAAAATCGGGTTGGTCATATCCTTGCAATGGTTGTTTGGTTTTTGTACGTGGTAATTACCCGGCCATCTGGCATGACCGTCTTGGTTTCTTTTCCTGAGTTGTCGGCAATGGTTTTCAAATAGCCCTCCATCTTGGGGTTTCCACCTGAGACGGCCACAACGGTTGGCTCACTGTCGGTGACACCTTCGCCCGCTATCCTTCCAAAATCAATCTCGGCCTTGTTTCGGTTGATGGCATCAACCAACATCGGCAGCGTTGAGCCGTATTTGCGGCGGGCTTGAGCGGTGAAAACGGCCATGCTCTCGCCCCGTTCAGCCGTCAAAATCCGCTTGCCGTCCTTGGTCACGCCAAACGGGATGTCGTTTCCGCTTTCGTGCGAGTCGCCGAAGTCCAAATCAAGGTAAGTGCCTTTGCGGTTGGCAGACTTGGCCAACTGGTTTGCCCGCACTTTGGATGCGATGAATGACCCCCACATGATTGCAAGGGCTGGCAATGCGGCAGGGAAACCAAGTTGCCCCCAAATCTTTGCTGAGGCAGTGACAAGGTTGGCCGCTTGTTGGATGGTTTGCAACCTCCTTTCAGCCCGTTGCGCCTTTTGTTGCTCTGCCAAGGCTTTGGCCTGCCGTTTCTTGGCCTCCTCAAGTTCCTTTTCAGCCGACTTGATTCTTGATGCTGACCCGGCGTCTTGGTTTTGCAATTGTATTTCAAGGTTCTTTTGCGCCTCCTCGACCTCCCTGTTGGAGTTTTCAACGTTTTGGTTGGCAATCTGAGTCCTGAACGCAGCGAAGGCAAACAACTCATCCTTGGCCGTTTGGAATGCCGTTTTCATGGCAGCTTTTCCGTCATCGCCCATGTCAATTCCCAAAAGGTCATAGATGCTTTCACCGTCCTTGAGCCTGTCGAGCGCACTTTCTTTGATGCCATCTGTCAGGCCGTCACCAACACCCTTTCCAAGTTCGCCCGCCCGCTTGAGAATGTCCTTTCGTGCGTTGGCGTCAAAGATGTTGGGCAACGCATCAATGCCCGATGCACCTGAAAGCCCGCCCTGAATGCTGCGCTCAAACTCATCGGCGAATTTCTTGCCATTGCCAGCCAATTCTGCCAGCATACCGCCCTCCTCGGCCAACAGTGCGTTTAGTTCACGTTGAAATGCCAAGTCCCTTGCCGCTTGGATAGCCGCCTTTTCGTTGGCGTCAGCCGCATCTTTTTTGGCATTGGTGTTGTCCTTGGTGGATTCTGTGTTTGTGTCGAGCGCCACGGTTGCCAAATCGTTTGCCTGAATAAAGTTCAGCACCGCTTGTTTGTCATCTTCCAGCGCCTTTCGGTTTTCTTCCATGTCAACCGTCCACTCATTGACCAAGTCTTTTGATGCGTCAACCGCATTGCCAAAGTTTTTGAAGTAGGCCACGCCCGCATCGAAAAGCCCCGGCTTTGTCTCTGCCAGTTGGGTAGTCGTATCCAGCAACTTTTTTTCAATGTCAATCAGCCTTTGTGTCGCTGCCTCAAATTTTACCCTCCTTTCGAGTGCGGGCAAATACTTCTCCGTGTACGCCTTCGCAACCGCCTCAACGCCGTCCTTTTCCAATGTCAACCCTTTGTAATATTCTGGCCCTAATTTGACCAATTCCTCATAAGCCTTTTTTTGCTCTATGTTGGTGGAGTTTTTGTCTTTTAGGATGGCAATAAGGTTTTCAGACTTTACCTTTTCATCAACGGCATTGATGGCCGCTTGCTGGCTCAGTTCGTTGTTGATTCTCCGGTTGGCCGCTTCCTGTTGCAATTGTTCGTTGCTTTCCTTTTGTGCGACTGCGTAGGCAGTTACGGCAGTCGTTAGGAGAAGCACGGCAGTAATGACAAGGCCGATGGGATTTGCCGCCAAAGCTGCGTTCCACAGCCATTGTGCCGCCGCAATTGCCCTCGTTACCACAGCGCCCCTTGTAAGTGCGACCGCCTTGGCCTCCTCTGCCCTTATCGCTGCGTTGGTTGTGAACACGTTTGCGGCCTTTACAATCGTATCCTTTGCCGTTGCGATGCTGTTGCCAATCCTCGCAAACGTGGTTTGGAGCGTTTTTTTGGCCAACACATCTTCAATGGCCGCAAGCGCCTGACTTATTGCAATCAACTCTATGATGTTGCGTTGCAATTTGTCCAAAACGGGCGATTCTATGCCAATCAACTTGGTTGCCGCCGCTACGCCCTCCAACCCGGCAACAAAGAATTGCAGTGACCCGGCAACGAGTTGGCCCGTTTCAGTGCCGAGTGATTTTTGATGCGCCCGCAAATCGTCAATTTGGTCAACCGTCTCGCCGATGCGCTTGTTTAGCAATGCAATTTCCTCGGCTGATTTACCCTCAAAGCTGACGTTGCGAAGGGCAACAAGTTCTTGTTTTAACTCGCCAAGGTTTCTGTTGGTGTCCTTTAGCGCCCCGCTATAATCTCCCACTTTCAACGTGTGCTTTCCCGTTTCGACCTGCAAACGAATCATTTCCTGATAGATGTCCTTCGAGGTTTGAACCAATGCCCGGCCTTCCTTGGTGTTTTCCCGTTGGGCATCGCTCATTGCGTTGAGCCTGATTTTGATGAGGGAATATTTGGCAGAAAGTTGGTCATAAGAACCCTCAGCCGCCAACACCAACCGTGCCTCGGCCTTTGCAATTTGGTTGGCCTTTAGTTTGCCCTCCCTCAGCAATGCGAGTTGCTTGCCGTTCTCTGAGAGCGTGTCCGTTAATTTCTGGTATTCGGCCTCCAGCTTGGCGGTGTGCTTTGCCGTCTCGCCAATTTTGTCATTGTTGCGGTTGGATGCAACGGACACGCCCTCCAACTCGGCCTCCAGTTGCCCGGCTGACTTTTTGATTTTGTCCAACGCCTCGACACCCGCCTTTCCAAGTTTCTCCAACTTGGCAATGGCATCATCAAATGCGCCATCATCCTTGAGGATGTCACTATGTAAGGTCGGATTTGGCATTTTACTTTGTTTGCTTCCTTGCGTTTTGTTTCCTTGCGGCAAATATGGCCTTTACCGTTTGGGAGTGTTTCAAGAACTGATGCGCCGTCATCGGGCCTTGGATGTTCAACTCCTTGCGGATGATTACAATGGCATCCTCAAACCCGTTGATTTTCCTGACCTCGAAACCGTTGCTCCCTGAGTAGATGGTCGGCTTGATAAACTCAAGCATCATGTCATCAAACTTTTCCAACTCGCTCAACTCGGCCTTGCCTTGTATGTATTTCAGCGCCGTCAGCGTCCTACGTTTTAGCAGGTTGGCACGTTCGACCGATTGACCCCCTGACCCATCATCAGGGAAAAACATTTCCACCTCGAAGGCGAAGTTTTTTTTTAATTCGGCAACAACCGCCTTGACCTTTCCAATCGTCAAGCCTTTCTTGCTCCATTCCATCAGGTAGCGTGTCATTCCCGATTGGCTGAGGTCATCCACCGCAACCCCGTTTGCCTCTTTGACAAGGCAAACAAAGGCGTTTGATTCGGGTGTGATGCCCCTGATGATGAGGTTGAGCGTGTTTTCAAGGTTGTTGAGCGCCTGCAAAGCCTCATCCTTGCGGCCACGCTTTACCCATTCCCTAAACTCAGCCGTCCTTTGCATGACTGCGTTGATGTCGCCGCCTATGCCAGCCTCCAAAGCAACCTGCATATTGAATTGAAAAAACCGCTCACATGACAACTCTTGGATTGTGTCATAAATGAGGAAACGGTTGCCGTTGTGGTTCAACTCTCTCATGGGCATTTCTGTTGGCTCACTATTTCGCAATCAATCCGAAGGCCGAAATAGGGGCGTTTCAAGAACTGTTTTTTGATTTCTGAATGGTCATAGCCCTTGTAAATGCTGTTGGCCTCAAACCAAACCTTTTTGTACTCCAAACGGGAAGTGCCGAAGCCTTGCGCCTGCAATGCCGCCGCCACATCGCTTGCCACGTTCTTTGCGTTGTTGGACTTCCATGCCGCCCCGGTGTAAACGTTCCGCAAATCGCCCCAAACGACCAACCCCGCCGAAAAAGTGAGGTGGATGAAATCTCCCTTTTTTTCGATGGATGCGCCATCAGTCACGTCCCAAAAGCCGAAGTTGCCAAGCAAGTCATCGGGCAGCAACGAGGTATAATTTTGGGTATCGTTGGACATTGACTCATAGGCCGGATAAAACCCTTTCTCGCCAATCAACTTGACACCAACGCCGTACATCACCAACCACGGCAAACGCTGGCCCAACTTTAGGTTGATGCCCTCAACGGCCAAGTCCTGAAACTTTGCGGATGACAGATTGATTTGCGTTGCGTTGGGCATTACAAAAGAGATTTTTGAATTTCGGTAATCAGTTCGGCCCGGATGAGGTCATTGAACATCTCAAGGGACGTGGGCGATAATCCAAGGATTTCGGCACCATATTTCGTTTCGAGTTTTTGGGCCTTCCAATCGGTAGCGTAAACCAGAAACAGCCATGAAGTTGTTGGAGTGCCAAACCTCAGCTTGATTGAGCCGTAATAGTCACCTTTGTCATGCAGCGTCACAAACCGATGCTCTTGGCCTTTCTGCTTTTTTTTCCGTACCGTGAAGGGCGTGTACTTTGGCAAAATAACAGCATCATCTGAGTCAACGCCCTGTGACAACTGGTTTTGGGTGATTAGGTCAACGGCCCCCGCCTCGTTGCGCCTTGCGACTTCAATCGTAATTTCCGGCATCTTTTCCTTTAGGTCAATCAGCCGTTGTTTCAGGTTGTCAATTGCCGCAATTCCCATGTCATCCCATTGCTTTGAACTTGATTCCCTTCTTTGCTTGGCACGGCAGACAAACGGGGTCAACGTTCGTGTCATTGAACATGATGCCCGCCAAGGCATCATTGTAGTCTTTCCTCAGCCCGGTTGCCCGTCCTTGCGGCTCGCCGTCCAATTCATAAACCAGTAATTGACGCTGTTGAGCGGCGTTGTCATTGTTCCGGTTGATGTTGCTGTTGGGGTTGCTTATCATCTCCCTCAGTAGGTCAATTGCGTTCCTGAGCGCCAAGGCGTAGGCAAACGAGTCGGCCTGACCAACGATAAGGGATGAATAGTCACAAAAAGAGGTGATTTCAAGGTTGAGGCCGTGGTTGTCGTTTTGCTCATAGGTCAGGTCGGCGGCACTCCAAAGGATTGCATCGGCTTCGCCCGGCCCGCCGATTACAAACGAATCGCCAATCTGCATCTCGCCAATTCCCTCAACATAGTCCACAACGGGCGCATGAAATGCCATGACCGAAAAATGTTTGCCAACTGTCCACACTTCGCCACTTTCAAGATGGTCGGTGTAAGGGACGCCGTTTATGGCCGCTCCCTCCAACAAGTTTGCATCGTATCCGATGAAATACTTGCCACTGTCCAACAACAGCCAATCAACCGTTTGCCATTGTACGCCCCGGTTTGAAGTGTAGTCAATCTCTTTGCTCTCAATCGGGTCGGCCTCGCCATCCCTAAACAGGTACACGGTTAGCGTTTGGTTGGTGTCCAACTGAACGGCAATCCGTTCGATTTTGTGGGCAACGGACATCGAATCAGTTGAAACGATTTCAAACCCCACAAAATCGGTCGTTGCGTCCGACTCATCGGCCACGAGTTGTGGCCTAAACAGGCGTTGGCGTTCAATCAGCGTCCTTGCCGACAGTTCTTTCAGCTTGAGCGCCCGCCACTCGTTGACCATCTTTTTCAACGATGCTCTCAACTTCTTTGTAATCCATGCCGAAAGCGCATCCCCCTTGTTGCTGATAGAGGCGATGGAGTCAAAGTCGGTGGCAATGGCCTTGATGTTGTCAAAGGTGAGCATGGCGTGAAAGCCGTTGACAACGTTCTCGCCCTCTGTCAGCCCGGCAGTGAGTTGCCAGCCGCTTGAGTCAGGGTTTTGCTCAAACCCCACCATCGGCAACAACCTTTCCTCAAGTTTATCGAATTGGAACATATCAAAAAAAATAGGCAACGGAACGGACAAAAGCCGCCCGTTGCCATTATTGGTTAAAATCAAAAAAATAGCCTACTAATTAGGTCTTGTCAACATCGGCCTTGATGATGCCGCTTGGCCGGGTAGCCGAGTTGCTGTTGTAGGCCGTCAGGAAACCCACCTCGAAGGCGAAATCGAACATGAACTGCCCGGTACGTGTCAGGTGCGAAACGTGAGCGCCATCGCCGCTGATGTCCACACCGCCAACGTACTCGTAAGTACCGCAAGGGATGTCAAGGCCCGGCAAAATGATGGTGTCCCATTTCATGCCGTTGCCCAAGTCGGTACGCAACAGGGCATCCGGTTCAACCCTGAACAAGATACCAAGGTTGCCTTGAGGCACTGCGTAGAAAGTGGCATCCTTGCCACCTGCGTTGGCGATGGAGTTTGACCATTGGTAGTTGTTGTTGGCCCAATGGATGAACTTGTTTTCACTGTTGAACTCCCCAAAGCCCGTTTGACGCTCCATGATGGACTTGAAGCCGGGGTTTCCGATGATGTCATAGCCCATTGTCGGAAAATCATTTTGCAGCATCATCGAGCCGATGTCTGACATGATTTCCGAATCCTTGAGATTCGTGACCGTTTCGGAGACAACCCCAGAGGCCAGCGTGTGACCGCCAACCGTTGTGCCGGATGATGCGCCGCCGATGAGCAGCGTCTTGTTGCTGTTGAGGTTCGTGGCCCCGTAGCCCTCCAACGTGACGGCGAATTTCTTGAGCATGGCGGCATATTTCTTGTTGAAATCCGTCTGCCAATCAATGTCGTTGTTGAAGTGTTCAGCCGTCCGCATCGGGAAACCAAACGCCATTGTGACCCAAGTGACCGTGACCAAGGCGCTGTTGTTGGAGTAGGTTGGAATCGTGAGCGGGCGGGTTGTCCTTACCGTGATGTCCTGATAGTCAATCACTGGAATTTGGACGTTTCGCCCCGCACTCATCATGGCCTTGTCAATCAATTCGGGTGAAAGAATTGAGTCAACGCCCTTGGTTTGGTTCATGTAAGAGTTTGTGATGCCCATGTTGGTCATCCTGAACTCATTTTTGTCAAAACCCGGTGAACTTACCCGGAAGTTTTGAGCCAAGGTTGCAAGTAAAGACATTTGAAACGTTTTTTGATTTGAAAGATATGGTGTCAACGGCGTTGCTTACACTTGCAATGCCAACTCTGAGTTGCTATTTGATGGGAAGTTCGGCCACTCCCTCCGTCCCATAAAGCTCATCGTACCTTGCCTGATAGCCGGGGTTCGTGACGGCCAATCCCTCGCCTTTCAGTTGCGCCCGAATGAGGTTGATGACATCGCCTTGAGTCCTTGCACTTGAGATGTCAAGCCCGCCGCCCGTTGGCGGTGTTACCTTTCCACCTCCCCCGCCCGTTGGCGGTTTAGTGCCTCCCCCGCCTTTCTCGACAACAAGGGCGTCTTTCATGTACTCCCCGGCCAAGTCTCCAAAGCCGTAGGGTGCAAGGCCGTTGGCAGCGTTCTTTAAAATAGTGCCTTGGCTGTCCAAAAACACAAGTTTGCGGTCAGCCCCTTCGCCGTCAAAAGCCGCCTTGCCCTTTTCGGCTTGCACCTTGGCAATCGCATCCCTTTTGATGGCGTCAATGGCAACTTGTGGGATTGCCTTGTTGAAAGTAAGCGTTGCGAAATATGCGTCTGCCGCATTCCTGAGCGCCAAGCTGACATTGGTTTCAAGTTCACTGCCAAGCGACTTTTTCAACGTGACAATCTCGGCGTCTTTGGTCTTTGTGATGTTGGCAAGGTCAGCATCCTTTTGTGCAATCTTGGCCTCAAGTTCGGTGATTTGCTTTTTCAAGCCAACATCCGTTGAACCTTCGGCCATTTGCTTTTTGAGCGTCTTGACCTCCTCTTTCAAGGCGTCACGCTCCGTGGTGATCGTGCCGATGTTCCCGGCTGCGTCTGCTTTTTCCCTGAGCGCCTTCATGTGTGTCCTAACAAACTCTGTCGTTTTGTGGCCGGGTATAATCGGAACACCTGCGATTTCAGCAACAATATTGTCAATCATCCCGTAGTTGATGCCAACTGCGGAATCAATGTCAATTTTTGCAACGTTGTTGGCCAATGTTGCAATGGCAGCAAGAACGCTGTCAGAAAGGTTTGCGCCCTTGATGGTGTTATCCTCCTTGAGTTTATCAACTGTCAGTGCCATGTTGTTTACTATTTTGATGATTTTAAAATGAAACGTTTTGATGGAGTTTTGGGGTCAACTTCAATCCCTTTCCGGCCACTCATCCACCTCGACAGGCACGTTGAAATTGCTTGGAACGTGCAAGACGGCGTTGATGGAAAAGCCGTTCATTTCCTTCATGGACTTTTGTTGCTCCCTGCCGTCCTTAGCCTTTGGCAGTCCAAAGCCCACGAATGAGATGAGGTCGGATTTGTTGTAGCTCACGATTGACGGCTTGGAAACCTTTCTGCCCGTGTGCCTGTCAAAGTCACGTTGCTCAATTTCCAAGAAAGCATAGATTTCTGATGTGTCGTCAACGTGGGTTGCCCAATGTTGCTCAATCGGTGATTTGTAGCCCTTGGCAATCTTGGCCTCGAAAGAAGGCGTTGCCGCTTCCTTGGCTGCTGCTGTTGCGCCGGGTTGCCTACTTGCCCTTGGCTCTCTTGGCTTTCTCACCTTGGGCGTTTTGTCTTTTTTGTCGGCGTTTTCGCCGTCTTTCAAGTCGCTCATTTTGACAATTTTTTTGATTGTTAAGAAATTACGGGTTCTGGTTTCGGTGGGGTCGGTTGCTCTTTTATGTACCCAATCAGGGTTTCTTTGATGCTGTTAACCCTGAGTGAGAATGTGTCACCCATCTTGCCCGGCATCATCGCAACGCCAAAATCAGCCACGTTGCCATTTTCGGTTTCAAAGCGTTGAACCAATGAGCCGAAGTTGATTTTTAGGATTAGTTCATCAGGGTTGGTTGGGAGCGTTGTGTTGCTTGAGAGCGAAATTACGGCATCTTTTGTGAGGTGCTTGAAAGGCTCAATTGCCATCAACAGCTTGGCACGTTCAAAGCCTTTGGCATCGAAACGGAATTTGGTTTTGTAGTATTCGTTTAACAGGACATCAAGGATGTAATCGGGAACGCCCACCTTCCTTGACTCAACGTAGAACGTCAACGCATCTTGCTCGGTCATCAAATAGAACTCTGAGCCGTAGTTGATTGAGGCATCCAACACGTCAGAGCCGTAGCGCAAAGCGGCCATGACCTCAAGCAACCTTTCCTCTGACTTTTCAAAGGATTTTTTCATGTGGCGCAACACGCCTGTCCAACCCTCAAACAACGCTGAAACCTGTTGTTCGTTGATGGCCTCTTTGTTTATCGGCTCAGAACCCCCGCCCGTGACGCCCCTTACCAACTCATCCCTCAAGCGGCTTTCCTCAGTCCTTGCATTCTCCAATGCCGTTGCCTCAATCGGCACAACGCCAAAGGGTGAACGCATATCCGATTCCTTGTCAGGGGCGGGAATTTCCATCACCGAACCCGGCCCAACAAACCGCTTGTCGGAGCATTTGGGGCAAGCAGCGAAGCCGCCGTCAATGGCCGATGATTCGCCCCTGATAAATTGGTTGCCCTCCCTCCTTTTCAAGAAACCGCCCTCGCAAAAGATGCCCGTCTTGGGGTCGTTGAACCTGCAATCCTCTTGGATTGTCCACATGACCGGGTTTGAGCCGAAGGCGTCAAGCATCCGTTTCCACGTTGACCAAACCTCCAACCAATCCATTTTTGAAATCCACTCCGAAAACGGTGATTTCTTGATGATGTCGTTGGAGGTGTTCAGATTGGTCAGCCACCAAAACCAACAGATTTCCTTGCCCGTGTTGTTTTCGGCCTCATGGTCAATGGAGACGGGTTCACCGCCCGCTTTGGCGGTCATGGTCACTACCTGCCATCCTTCCTTTGAAACGATGGTCAATTTGTACTCAGCCGAAAAGAAAGCCACCCAATTGATTGAGCCGTCATCGGCAACATCTATGTCAGTGACGTTTTCGATGCTCAAAAAATAGTAGTACGGTTCGGGCTTGTCACGGGGCATATCCGCAACGATGATGCTGTTGATGCCAGACGCAAGGGCAGAAAGCGACCTTGATCGCCAAGTTGCTTGGAAATTGGTTTCCGCAAGGTAGGCGTTGAAATCAGTCTCGGCGTTCTCGGTTGTGTAGGTCAGGGAACGGACGGCGTTCTTGCCGTCGAAAACCTTGTTTAGCTGCGAGAGGATGTCACTACACGTTGCCGTTGTGGACATCGGAAAACGATGGTACTTTTTGAAAACGTTGTACTTGTCTTTCACAAGGTAGCCATCCACCCGTTTCAGGAAACGCTGATAGGCGGGGTTTTTGCCAACGTTGTCAACATCTGCCTCAGTGTGCAAACGGATGTCTTGGGAATGGGACTTTGCAGTTGTCAAGAACTGCAAAGCCACATTGCCCTTTTTCCTTTCCCTAAGCAGGGTTTTGATTTGTTGAATCTTCGGCAGCACCCGTTTCAGGTTTTGGCCCATCGTCAAACGGCTTGTCTGACCATTGGGCGTTTTCCATTGCCAACAGTTTTTTGGCGTGTTCCTCTGTGAATTGCTGCGAACCGATGCCATCAGCGTACAAAGTCACCATGCCAGCAACGGTTGGCGTTGCAGCTTGCTTTTTCATATTGAAAGGTGGTTGATTACCCGTAGATGCCCGCCAACGGGTCAAAGTTGCTGGCTGGCGTGACAACATAGAAGTTGTCTGACCAATTCGGCTTTAAGCTGAATTGCAAAGCGTTGCGGTCAGGTTCACCAAAGCCGCCAAACTGCTTGTCGCCAACGTGCATGGTGTTCGGCACGAGCGGGATGCCCCGGAATTGGGCGGGCGTTGTTTGGCTGTCAATGAAACCGCCAATCTGCCCGTCTTGGTTGACAAGGTAGATGGATGCGATTTCGCACCGCCAAGCCTTGAGTTGGGCAATGATTGCTTGAGTCCAAGAATACATCGTAAAGGCCATTGCCGTTGGCTCAGAACCCCGCACGATGGGAGCGCCGTTCGGAACTTGGTTGCCACTGCCAAAGGTGATGGCAGCGCCCGGCGTTGAGGTCGGTTCACCCAACGAGTTTGTCCAAACGACTTTTGTGCCAGTGGATGACTGTTGCAACGCTTGCCAAGTGGCCAAAAGCCCTGCGTTGGCAATGGCGATTTGGTTGAGCGTTGTTCCCGTGGAAAATGTACGTTGGAGGATTGCTTTTTGAATTTGCCCGAAATCCTCAACACAAGTGAGTTGTGCGATGTCGCCGGGTTCGGCTGAGATTGGGCAGGCACAGAGTAGGCTGAAAATGGAAATCATAGCAAAGGATAGTTTTATCCCCCTTGCTTGTCTCTTAGCGAATGGGAGGTTTGGAAATGGATGGTTGACCAATTAAGTCTGCAAAGTAAATGAATGTTTCTTAAATACCAAAAAAAAGCCGTTACCCATGTGTTTTGAGCAACGGCGATTTTGGGTTTGCGGTGTTTTGTTCATAGTAGTTTACCAATCGGATTGCCCCTTTATCTCACTCGAATACAAACCGCCCCCCGTGAATCTGAGCGTGTGTGATGGCAAAAATGGCCCTTTCAAATTCCTTTCTTGAGCCGTCAGAAAATTCTACGTAGTATTTCATAGAGTGTTGCTTTTGTTGGAAGGTTTTTTAAAAAAAGCAACGACCGTGCCAAACTGTCACAAAATCACCTCGTTGTTTTGCCCCGCCTGTGCTTGCCGACCAAGCGCCGGAAACCGTAGCGGCTGGCATCAATGCCGTCATTGTAGTCATCAATTGGGATGGAGGCCCGCTTGTCATTCCATTTGTAGTTGTTAAGTTCCCGTTTCAGGTTGGGCGAGTCAGGGTCAACGATGATGGTGTAGGTTTTCATTTCCCTAATATCCTCAACAATCATCTCCTTTTGCGCCTCAACGATGTTGAAACCCGCCCTTCGGATGAGAGCGGTTGTCCGTTCCTCGGATGTGTCGGCAACAATTAGGTCGTTTAGGTCAATGCCCTTGAGTTTCAGGTAGGTCGGCACGTCATCAAGGTTGTGTTGATAGATTTCTTCTTTCAAGTAGATCTTCATTTCCCACGGGTTGACGGCCACCCTCACCATTGCAAGCGGGTTGGGCGAATAACCGTAGTCAAGGCCAAGGCAGTTGGGCAGGTTGTAGTCAAACGCCCCTTCCTCCCAATTGTCGAAGATGACGCCCTCGGCCTTTTCCAGCCATCCACCGATGTAGTTGAAATAATAGTGCGATGTGTGCCAAATGCGCTTGATTTCATGCTCCAGCGCAGTTGACGTGCCGACCCAAGTTGCTTTGAGGACATTGACCTTGAGCAATGTGTCGGAGTAGAACTTTGACGCCTTGGCCAGCCAATCAAGTGACAGGTAGCCAAGTCTTTCAGCGATTTTGTAAGTGGTGTGGATATGCTCAACGTTGTCCATGTCAGACACCGTGACATCAAAGCCCTCGACTTGGATAATCTTGTTTTTGGGAGCGATGAAAGTCTTGTAAATGAAATGCTCGGCAGTGGTGGGGTTTTGAATCCAGATGACCCGGTTACGCTTGCCCGGCGTCCTGATTGAGTCATCAATGTCATTGAACGCTTTTTCATCCCTGAAATCCTCACCCTCCTCAATGACCCAAGTAGTGATGCCCGCAATGGATTTGAGCCTTGCGGTTTGGTCGCCGCTTGATGTCTTGATGCCTGAAAAGTAGATGAAACTCTTTGTCCGCTTGTTGGTCACAAGTGACTTGGTGATTGTGAAATCATCGGCAATCCCAAGTTTGTCCAACGTCCGTTTAAACTCAGGAATGATTGACAACTCGGCACTCGCCATTGTGTAGCGGGTGAACAAAACACCATGCCCCTCTTCGTAAGTCAAACGGGCAATGAAGTCATGGACAGTTGTTGACTTGAGTGACCCCCGCCCGCCCGTGAGCAAAAAATACCTCTTGTCTGAGGTGTAAAGCGGTTGGAATATGCGGTTTATCTTGACTGCCATTTTAGTCAACCCATTGAATCAATGGGATATTCACGCCGTCAGGATTGGGCGTTTCTCTGGTCGGCAATCGCTCAAAATTTTCACGGTCAAGGTTATTTAGGACAAACATGGTCAGCGTTGGTGATGGCCTGACATAAACCTTTTTCTTTTTGATTGTCCTTGTGGTGATTGTGTGAGCGCCCATCGGCTCGGCCCTGTTGCCCTTTGTGCTGTCAATGCCTTGCTCAACAAATTCGATGGTGTCTGACACCTCATCTAAGTCCACCGTGTAGCCGTTGATTTGCTTTTTGAGCGAGTCCCAAGCCAACTCCCTCACTTGGTTTCGGTAAGACAGTGACTTCGCCCGTGTTGCCGCTTCATGCAGGTCTTTAACCGCTTTGTAGTCTCTTTTCCAGAAATGGTAAGTGGCCTCGGATTTGACCCCGGCAAACTTGAGGCAATCGTGCAATGGGTAGGTGTTGGTTGCGTATATTTCACAGACGAACTTGGCCACTCTGATAATGTCGCCCTCACTCAATTTTTGGCCCCTTACCAAAACAGGCAAGTCGTTGGGGATTGGTACATCTGTCTTTGGAACGTACTTAGGTGGGAGTGTAGGCAAGTTGCCTTGCAACGGTTGGGCTTGTCTCTTAGCCATCGGAATTGCTTTTGTATTTGAATGACAATGAAAAAACCGATGGGCAAAACCTCCCATCGGGCTTTCTAACAAAACGAAACCTTAAAACCGTATCTTTGAGAGCGCCCTTTGATTGACGGTGTTTGGTTAAAAAACACCGCCTCTTTCAACTAAAAAATCGTGGCGCAATTGCAAATCTTCAAAAATGTTGCCGATAAACCAAATTTTTGTGACATCCTTGGTAATCCAAAAATATTTGCCCTCTGGCTTTAGCAGGGCGGGTTTGCCGAATTTTACCGTGCAAAGGTACTTTTCATTTCTCAACGATTCAACAACGTCACCCTCAATCAGTTCCCGGCCATCCCTTGAGATGTGACCCATGAAAGCGCCTTTCACAAACCCTGATTGAAGTAGCTCAATGCCGTTGAAAGACTGATGAGCAAAAACCATTTCCTCACCGTCATCGGTGTCACCAACGTACAACGGGCAGCAAGCACACGTTGAGGTTTGTTCGTGTTGGCCGATTTCGGCAAATGGGATGACGTGTTTCATTGGCTTGCGTTGATTTCCTCCAAAATGGTTTCATGGAGTTTGTAAACAAGCCGCTTGGCTGTCAGAAAGAATGACCCCCATCTTGGTTGGCGTGTCATAAATGCCGGCATCCAAACTTTGTCCTTTGTCTTGTCAAGGAAATCAAGGATGTATTTGGTTGAGGCGTCATCTTGGCCGGGGAGGTTGCCCCCGTGCATCTCCCGGTAAATCTCAACGCTCATCCAGTTGTCAACGCTGTTGTCCCACACGTCATGGGAACTGTTGATGCCGTACTTGTCGAATAGTTGCTCTTTGTTCATGCGGATTGACTTTGTGAACCAACCCACCTTTCGTGGAGTTGGCCGATGGTTAGAAACTCGTTTTGCGATGGCCAATAATATTCATGGCTTTTGGCATTCGTGCCTTTAACGACCCGTTGGGACAAAAGCCACTCGGCAAACCCCGTTGGGTCGGTTGGCTTGGCAACCAATTTCAGGGCAACGGACTTTGCCCCGGCTATCATTGCCGCCATTTGCGGCGTTGTGTAGATGATGCCATTGTTGGTTGCCCATCAATTCGAGATGCCGCCTCATCAGTTCATCGGCAAAGGCCATTCACCGGGTTTGACTGCTCTTTCATCAACTGAATTTTAGCCGGGTGACATAAGCCGCCTTGGTACGCCAACGCCCATTGCAACATTTGCAGTGGATTTCAGAATAGTCGGACGGGGTGAAACGGTAGCCGTTGAATGCGGAATGATTGCCCTTGAATTGGGTGACTTCCCAATCCCTCAAGCCAATCGGCTTTGTCCTTTCATCGCAATGACAGTAAACGCCACTCATGTTGCACTGAATTTTAGGTAATCAAAATTGTGGTGTGTAGTTGACGGTTGTTTTTAGGCCAATGAATTTTTCGTTGCTCCATTGGATTAACAGGTAGCGGGTGTTGCAATAGTCATCCAGCGCCGATGACCGCTCGTTTTCGATGTCGAGGCAAAGAATGGCCTTTTTGTTGTTCACCGCCGTCCAACGGAAAACCCAATCCTGTTTGTCGCACCATTGCCTGAAATCGGGGTCAGGGGAAAACCATTTCTTTTGCGCCATCAGTACGCCAAGCACGTTGTCAGTCCTTGCGTTTTTCTTGAAAATCAACTCGGAGATTTGCCGCCGTCCTAATGTGACGTACTCAAAAGGGTAGGCAAAATCGTTGTGCCGAAACTTGCAATGCTGGCAGATGTCGTTGAGGCGTTGGATGACCTCGTTTAGTGGAATTGGCTTCATGTTTTGTTGATTTGTTATGAAAAGAACTGGTAAACTACCAAGCGGCCAACCTTCGATGCCGTCTCCAGCTTGGCCATGTTGACCGGCCCCGTCTTGGCGGGATTTTCCATCTTGGATTTGGCAACCCTTTCGCATTCCCCGGCATCAATGCACTCCCAAATGTAGCCTGTTGCAAATCCGTGGTGGACTTCGCCAACCGTCTTTAGGTGGGTGTCTGTTTTCCGTGTTCTCAAACACATCCTACAAACCCCACGGGTTGCCCGTCTTGAAATCCCGTCCGATGCCATTGTTGATTGTTGAAAGGTTGGCCGTTTTCCCATGTGACCCGGCCAACCTGTTGAATCCTTGAAAGTCATTTGCAATTGGTCAGTTTTGCACCTGACTTTTGGGCAATGCCCATCTACCATTGTTGAAAAAATTATCTTCAAAGTTCATCCAACTCAGACTGAGCCTCAGTCAACCCGGCTGTGATTTCCTTTTTCATAAACTCAATGAAAGCATCTGAGAGCGACATTGGCAGTGCGATTTGTTCACGGCCATCACCGCCGTCAAACTCAATGATGACCTTTGGATTGGTAGAATCTGGTTTAAAGTCATCAGGCTTTTCATCTTCTGACCCATACCAGCCCCATTCAAAACATGACATTGCTGATTTAAACTCTTTGATTTGTTGCTCAAGCTGCTTTGCTCGTTGTAAGGTTTCGTTTTTCATAAAGATATTTTTTTGAATTTGAAAGATACTATTTTAATCAAGGTTTTTTGAGAGGGAATTGAGAGAGAGGCAATTTTAAAACACGCTCAAGCACGTTGATTTGTGATGACAGTGATTGTTGAATCAGTGCCAAGGGAGCATTGGCAAAAACAGTGGCCGTTGGATAGTAATTGCGCTCATCGGCTTTCAACTCCTCAAGGACGGTCAAAAGGTCAGCATCTTTGATGAAACCAACCTCAGACTCAAATGCCGGTTGCTCAGTGACCTTGAAAGAATGGATGCCATAAAAGTCATTTTGAGAGTCCAACGTTTCCCCGTCTGTAAACCTGAAACGGTACATGCCTTTTTTGGAGTCCCATTCGACAACGCCCGGCCTGTTGTTCCAATGAGGATAATTGTAATTTGACTCAATGACAATCTTTGTGCCATGCACAACAGGTGTGCCGTGTGTGTCGAAAAACTTGCCATCATTGGTGATTGGCTCAGTTGGATTGACTGTGAATTTCACGGGTATTGGTTTGCGCTCTTTCATTGGATTTTGTTTTGTAAATATTTTTTACAATCACTCCTCACCATCTTGTTTTTTTGGAAACAATTTTGTCACTCTTGATGTCACCTCATCTTTTCGGCCAACCGTTTTGAAATCAGCGTTATCAAGTGGCCTGACATCCAATGTGTCAGGATTTCCCATCACACCAATTTTTAGTGTGCCGTTTTTCATTGCACGGTTAATGGATGCAACCTCCTCTCTCAATTTCTTGATTGCCTCATAGTGTGCCGGGTCAACACGGCTCCAATAAGCCTCACCCGCCTTTGCAATCTCAGCCGATTTTTCAAAATCGAACTCCATGACCCATTGTTTCATGTCATGCAAAACCTCAATAACCTCATAGCTTTCCAAGCTGGCATGGCCCGCCGTCCACATACCTTGCCCCACAGTGATTTTCTGCATACCTGAGCCATCAGAATTGGAGATTGCGAAGGTGTCACCATAGTAGAAAATTTCGATGGCTTGAATGACCTCTCCAACGTAGGGTTTCCACCAAGGGTGTGAATGACGTGAATTTTCGGTATCAAGGATTTTCACGTTGACAACCCGGCATTGTGTCTTTTCGCCATTCCAAAGCCCGACAAAGAGGCCAAGTTTGACGTGTTCCGGCCTGTGAAATGTGCCGTCACCAAGTTTGATGCCGTGCTTGGCTCCCTCTCTCACTTGAGTCCTTGGTTTAAACTTTTTGATTTTCATTTTTGAAAAGGTATTTGTTGCACGGTTACAAGTTCACTGATGTCCTTGCACTCATCGCAGATAAAAAATTGATTCCTACCGACAAAGAGGAGGTTGACGGCCTTGGTCGCTGTCTTATTCCAATTGAGCCGACAAATGGCGCAAAGCATACGGCAGGGCGTCCCCACGTTCTTTTTGATGAAATCGGCCACGTCCGTTGAGTAGCCCGTTGCAAGCCTCATCTTGCCAACCAAATCACTTTTTGCTATCTCGTTGGTACACATCAGCTTAGTAGTTTCAGGCCGTCACTGAAAGCGGCTGTTGCACCGTCCGTTTCGCTCACTGTCTGGCCAGACGGCAGAATTAACCAATCAAAGAAAATCACCCGGTTTGGGAAAATGCCAATCTTGTTGACCCGCATTTTGATTTCATGGTAAATGAAGGTTGCTGCCTGAATTTTGATAGCTGGCAAATCCGACTCGCTGCCTGACAGGTAAGGCCAATTGACCCTAAACCTTTCGCCCTTGATTTCAAAGGCGTAAACAATGCCGCCCCTGCCGTTGGAATAGAGCAGCATTCGCCCCGTCTCTGAGCCGCCAACCTTTTTCAATATAGCCTTGGCTTTGTCAAGAATGCTGTCAGGTTGAGCCGTTCCGGTTTTCCAAAATGAAAACTTGCTTGCTGATGGTAACTTTTCCATGTGCTATTTTTGATTAAACCCTTAAACACTTTCGATTTCATCAAAGCCATAGATTTCACCATCAACCAAGTAGCCTGTCGGCCCGATGGCGTCTATTTCCCCGATTGGATGACCGCCCGGCTTCCTGACCAACCAGCCGACTTGAAAGAGGCCATGATTGAGGTCATCATACTTGCCGAACTCCAACGGCCATTGTCGGATGAGCATTTCCGTTGGAGGCTCAATCACCTTGTCAATCTGCTTGAAAAAATAGGGGATTTCCATGTTGATGCAATCAATGGAAATTTTCTCAGCCCATTCCAATTTGAAGGGACGGCGTTTCGGGCCGCTCTCGCCGCCGACAATCACCCAATCAGGCCATTTGTAGTTTGATAGCGCCTTCCTGATGTCAATGCCCTCCAAAAGCGGCTCAACTGACCAAAAGGTTTTGCCGTTCACCTTGTCCAAATGCCTTGCGACATCGTTGAGGGATTGCCCGTCAACCACCGATGCACCAAACCAAACGTTTTCAGGGTGATTGGTCAACCACGGCTCAGGTATCATTTTGTTGATGTTGCTTGGCCGCTTGGTCAGGAAAAGGAAAATCAAGTTTGGGTAGCAACCTTTGGAGATGGCATCAAACAAAAAGGCTCTCAAATCCCCGGTTTCCTTGAAATCATCGGTTGGATTCGACAACGGCTTTGACTTCTCAAAAATGTCCATCATCGAGCCGATGAACACGGTCAGTTTTTGACCGCTTTTACACGCCTTTTTTTCAAGGCTTTCCAAGTCATTGAAGGCACTCAGCACCCGCAAGCGGGGAATGGCCTGACCATCTTCTTTGTCCCAACATACTTTACCCCACCTGTTAGCCAATGCCTCGGCATAGCAGTTGTCACAGCCACGGTGAACGTGTGAGCATCCCCACCAAGGGTTAATTGTGGCGTCAGTCCATTCAATTTTTGAAGTTTGTGCCATTTCAATTTGCTGGTTTTCTTGAGACTTCGCCCAAAACATCGGCCTCAAGTTGTTGAAAAAGAAAGTTTTTGCCCCTGTCGAATGCCGCTTGCTCAAGTGATGAAATTGATGCTTGCAAGTCTAAAACCCTGACCTTGAAAAGTGCGTCAAACGTTGCAAAGAAATCAATCATCCACTCCCAATGGACACGCTTGACAACGCCCCTGAAAAATGCACATGATGTGGCATCAATGCCGTGGCCCTTAACCCTGTCCAACCCAATCCAATTTCTGTCCTTGATTTCAACGGATTTCAGAAATAGATAGGCAAGTTTGTTGGCCTTTCCTGTCAACTCATCAAAGGACTTTCTGACGTTGGGGATGTACTTATCAATTGACCGAAACTCAAGGTGAATCAACTCAAGTGCATCGCCGCCAACGCTTTTGGCCATTTCGATTTGTTCACGGGCAATGCTTATCAGCTTGACACATTCAACGCAAATGGTGTCAACTGACCGCCTCTCAACCTGATGGCCCGGCTTGCCGCATGATGCACATGGTTTGTTGCCTAAGTACATGATTAAAGTGTTTTGACGTATTCTTTCAGTTGCTCTTTGTACTCAACCGTTTCACGCTCAACGGTCAGCCTGACTTCCTGATAAGTGCCTTGGTCAAAGTAGTCATCAATGGCACTTTGACACCAACGTTGCAGCAATTCAGGTTTGACGGCATCCAATTCGACCTGACCCAAGCCGTCCCAATTGGCCGCTCTTGAATCGCCCTCCTTTGTTGGGGCGGGCGGCAAGCCCAACTCAGTCACTTGCCTTTCCATCAATGCAATCCTCACAACGTCAACCTCAACGCCGAACCTTTCTAAATTCTCTTTGATGGAGCGGGGTATATCTTCGCCGCTTGCATCGTAATCGCCAAAGTAAAGGATGACAGGGTTTTTGCCATCGTTGATGACCTCTTGAAACCTTTCCTTGGCTTCATTCAAAAACGTCAACGATGGGTAGCCCTTGCACGGGGCAAGTGCGACACGGTTTCTGTCACAGATGGGTTGAAAGACGCCTTGCAGCGCCTTTTTCTCAATCCATACCTCAACAATGTTGTCTTGATTTTCCCAACGGTTACGGTAGTGGGTATTCATCCACCGTTGTATTGCGTCTTTGGCGTCATCAATGACATCCTCAAGCGATTTTGACTCATAGGGTGTTTCGCCCAAAACCTCCCTATCGTGGTCGCTGAACTGCTCAAAAGCAATGTCACCCGCCCAACGTGCCTCAATCATTGCGGCAACAACACGCTTGTAATGCTGCAAACTGTTGGTCATGCCGATTGAAACCAACTGGTAATGAAGCGCCCGAAGTGTCAAAACCCCGTGGTCATAGCGGTCACAAATTTCGATGGCGTTTGCCGTTATCCATTCTCTTGTAAAGGCGTCACGCTTGGATGTTTTTTCCTTTGCCATTTTGTTGATTTATGCCTCGACAATATCAACTGCCGATGGATGTACTTTGCGAATGTAAACCCTGACACCGCAACATTTGCACGGGTCAGATTGCAAGCTAAAACCACCTGATTTATCCTCTATGGTGAAAACCGTTCCGGCTGGAAGTTCACTCCATCCGTTACGCAATTTCCGTAGTGAAATCACTTTTTTGCCCTTGAAAAAATCAGTGCTGTTTCGCTTGTAAAAGCCTTCCGACATGATGACTTTGATGTTAGTGATTGTGTGGGGGATGCCCTATTGCATCCCCCTGTTGAAATTAGGTTGTCCAAAAGGACGGTCATTTATGACTTGCTTTGATTGGGATGCCAGCCAAGCGCCTCAGCATTTTCTTTTTCTGACTTCGCCTAATCGCACACGGTGGATTTAGCGGTTAGAATGATGCAATCTCAGCGTCAATTGCCCTGATTCTATCCTCAATCTTGGCAATCTCATAGCCGACACATATTTTCAAAAATGCGGGTTCGTCGCATGATGTGAGCCAATCACCGCCGTACATGACGACAACCTTTGACTCTTTTTTATCTTGGAAATTGGCGTCATCGGGTGTGACTGGATTCAAAATCAACTTGAGTCGGTTGAGTTTCCTTTCAAGCCCTTCACGCTCATTTTTCAGAGCGATTGCCGTGTCAATGTTTTCGTAAAGCATTTTTCTTGATTTTATCAATCAGGTATTTTCGTTGCTGATTATTCATTGCGTTGGATTGGTGGCTTGAAAATGTGTGTGTGTTTGTCAGGCCGCTTTTGTTTGCCCCGTCCTGTCTTGGAAATTCCATTGAAGGGCATCAATCGCCCCGCTTGTAAGCCCGTGGGAAAACAGGGCTTGCCGCAAGCCATCAATTTTGCCCCAATTGAAACCGTAATCCGGTTTTTGTCGGCTGGCCTGTTGCGCCTCAAATTCCCCGTGGTAAATGATGGATTGCTCGACCGCCAACAGTTTTCCAAGCCGCTCGACCTCCCTTGCTTCTGGCAAGGCACAGTAGATGTTGAGCCATTTTCCATCGCACTCTTGAAACCCGCTCTTGATTTTTACGCCAACTTGGTCACTCCCTGTGTGGGTGTCACATTCGTTGATGAGCGCAATTTCAACAGTGGTGGAAAGGCTTGAATCAAACCCGGCCTGAATTTCGGCCTGATGGATGATTTTCTTGAGGGTGTCAATGGTAAGTTGAATTTTCATCTTAGCTGTTTTAAGTTCGTTTGAAACAATGGGCAAATATAAAAACCATTTTGTGACAGTTCCTAATTTTTTGTCACAATTTTTCAAATTATTTTTCAGACAGCCAAACCAAAGACAAAATGCAGCCCCCTTTCCACCACAATCAACGTCCTGAGCGGCTTGTTGTCGTGAAAAAGGTCATGGCATTCATCGCACAAAAGGATGAGGTTGATTTTGTCATGCAACATCAGATGCCCCGGCCTTTCTGAGCGGAAAACGATGTGGTGGGTTTCAAGCGGCCTGTCAACACGCTTGCAACGCTGGCAAAGCAAATGGCCATGCTCCTCAATGATTTGAGCCTTGAGGATTTTTTTGTTTTTCTCAAATTCTGCAATCCCTTTCTTTCCTTTCTCACTTAGCTTGCTGAATGGCTTTTTCTCTTTGAAAGGCTTGTCATGTTTCTCCCTACATTTTACGCTGCAATACTTGTTGAGGCTGTTGAACGGCATGAACGGTGTGCCACAACCTTTGCAACGTGTCTGAGAGACTTTTTTTGACCGCTCACACTCTTTGCATTGCGCCTTTCTCTTTGGCTTGCCATCAGTGGTGGGAGGCAAAAGCCTAAATTGGTCAATAGGTTTTTGCCGCTTGCATTTGGTGCATGTTTTGGGCCCGCCAATCATGCCATGCCGTATTGAGACATATTGGAAAAGACCAAAGCAGTTGCCAAAACGTCACGCTCGCAGTATTTGACAATCTTTGCCATTGCATCGGCGGCATGGGAATAGTAAACGTCTGACACTTGAGCGCCGGAAAACTCGGCCTTTGGGCTTTCGATGCCAAGAGCGTTGCAAATGCTCTCGATGCTGGCCGATTGGCTTGAGCCGTAAACCCCGCCCGTCCACACCTCGAATGTATCAACGTGCCGTGACTCCCACGGCTTTACGCCGTGCATCTTGAAACCGTTGATGAGTTTCAGCCCGTTGCAAACGCACCTGACGTTGATGAAGGGAATGTCAAATTTTTTGATGTTGTGGCCAACAAGGATGAAACCGGGGAAACCATCAAGCCACTCGGCGAACTCCATCAGCATTGCCTTCTCACGCTCCCGTTCCGGGATTCTTGAATCAAGGAAAACCGACTTGGGTTGCTGGCCCTTCGTCATTGCGGAGATGCAACAGACTTTTGAAAATTCAGGAAAAAGACCCGCCGTGTCAATGTAGGTTTGGTTGGGGTCAGCATCGGGGGAACGCTTTTTGGAATGCGCCTCCCATGCCCGTTGGGTTTGTTCGCTGGCATCGGCCAATTGTTCATGCCCCCTGATGGTTTCAATGTCAAATGCAATGTAAGTTGCTGCCATTTTTTTTGATTTTAATCGTTTACAAATACAAACTTGCCGTCAACTTTCTCAACCCGTTGACCCGGTTCGCCGTTGCCAACCACGTTGAAAAATTTTCTTTCCTCTTTTGGGATTTCCTGTTTTGGTTTCGCCGTCTCTCTCCTTTGTTTAGATTTAGCCCGTGTTGTTGCTGCCTTATCTTCCAATTTTATCATCAGCATCATTTCCGCCCATTGAAAATCCTTGCCACACACAAGCGTTGCGGCATCCCGGTTGTGTTCATTGCTGACGCCCTTGAAGCCCGTCAACGTCTCAAACTGTTGGCGTGTCGTTTTGGTCGGCATGGTCATAAGGCCAACAGGAACTTTGGCACGGTCGGCCCTGTCACGGTTTGAGGGTGCGATTTGGATGACAGGCACTTTGTGTTTGGCCAACATCTGAGCCATCAGTTTCCCGGATGCCTTGCTCTCACCAACCTTTGTGGCCATGTTGAGCGCAATGGAGATTTGTTCCGCTACGTTGTCCCATTTGACCGCCGTTGGCAATGGCCACTCTTTAGCGCCAAGTTTCTTTTGATAATCCCCATATTGTAAAACCGTCCCTTTGCAGATGCCAAGCCCTGAAAAAACGGCTGAGTCAAGCGCAGGATTTTCAAGCACAAAAACGCAATCCTTGAGTTTCATGTTTTGGCCAATCCAGTTAATAGCCTCAAAGAAATCACCTGTAAATAAGGCCATTTCATTTGTTTCTGGATTGTACCTACAAATCCCGCAGTTAATAAATGATGGGTCAATACCGACAATCCATTTTTTTTCGCTCAAATCTATTGAAAAACCGTTCATAAATGCCTCCATGTTTTGTTGCGGTAAATTTCACGCACAACGCTGTAAGTTGTGCCAAACATCAATGCAATTTCCCGCTTTGTATAACTGCCATTTTTGCACATCTCTTTTATTTCGAGTGCCGTTTTTTCATCAATTGTTGCGCTTGGATGCGATTCGCCCTTGCCTTGTTTTTGCAGTCCGATTTTCCAAGCATGATGGGAGTTTTCTTTTGGGGTACACCATTCCAAATTAACCACACGGTTATCATTTTTGATGCCGTTTTTGTGGTTGACTTGCTTTTTATTAAGCGGGTTGGGGATGAAGGCCATTGCAACCAAGCGGTGAACCATTTTAGTTTTCAAAATCCCATTACTCCACAACCCAATTGATTGATAGCCGCCTTTTTTTGACAACCCCAAAATACGGCTATCAACTTTCCTTTTCCCATCCCACTTCAAAACATCCCTCTCCAAAGATTTCACACGCCCCAAATCAGACACCTCATAAAGCCCTTCAAAACCCGTGATTGGTTTCCAATTTTCCATGATAAAAAAAGTCCTTCCCACTGGACAACTTTGGTAACGTGCGACCGTAACAACCTTTGAAGGTTTCCAAAATCATCCAGCGGGAAGGGCAGTAAAAGTTGTTGTAAGGTCGCACTGCAAAGTTAAACAACTTTTACCGAAAATCAACTGTTTTGGGTCACAGTCCAACCCGCTAAGGTCAAGGCAGTCACCGCCGCATTGCTGGCACTCGTGCGGATGCCGTTTGACGCCCCGGCAATGTTCAACACGCCCGGCGTTGTGGCCGAACCAAGCCCCGGTGATGCCACCCTTGCCGCATTGAAAGCAATGAGGAAGTCATCAAGCGCCGCGGCATTGTAGCCGCAGTTGTTGATGGAAACGTTGGCAAGTTTCGTTGCCGCCGCCCAAGCAGCACTTGGAGCGCCGACCATGCCAGTTGCGCCGTTGATGTCGAGCAGGATGAGCGTTGCCGCCGCTTGCACACCCGGCAAGTCGTTGAAATCCGGTTTTCCGGCTGCATAGCTGAAAGTGCTTCCCGTCAACTCAAGCGTCTCAAGTGTGGTGTTGGCTTGCAGTTGCAACAAATCGCCCTCATCAAGCGTCACCCCGGTAAACTTGATTTTTTTCGACTTGTTAGCAACCTCGGCTGAGTCTGATGAACGAGTCCAGCCCGTCACTGTGTCAATTGCCATAACTGTTGAATTTAAAGAGTTAGAAGATGAAAGCAAATTTACCACAATCAGCCGTTTTTCCACGCCAACCAACAAAGCAATGCAAATGGCGTCCAGTAAAGCACTGTCGTTAGTGCGATGAGAAGTATGGCCGGGATCGCAACGGGCAGCAAAAACCATTCAGTGTGGCCGCTTCCTTTGTGGAATGGCGAGTGAAACCGCTTGAAAAGTTTGTGCAAATCTTGCTCAAGGCTCGGCACTCCAAAGGGCATCAACGAAAAGAAAATCGGGATGACAAAGCCCGGCGTTGTGCGGTTGACATCCATGACCCGCTTTGATGCACGGCCAAAAGTTGTGATGCCGATTTTTACTTTCCAAAAAAAGGGGATGTTGACCATGACATAAATGATGCCCATTTCACTTGAGTTGATTGAGCAAATTTTGAATCCCCCGCCCATCGGTGATGGACTTGCCAGACGCCCAACCCGTGAACGGCCAAAACGTGACGGGATGACCTTTGAAAACAAACCTGAGTTGATTTTCCCCGATCACCTCAACAGTGTAGCCCGCTTGCTCAATTGATTCCTTGGCAAAGTTCAATCGTTTTGGCTCAAGCGCCTTTTGCCTGTCTGTGTCCAATCGTGCCATTATCAAAAGATGGTTTCGGTTTCGCCAACAAAGCTGTCAGTGATGCCCGCTCCAATGTCAGCAACGTAGCGAAATGGCGTCCAATGAAGGATTTGCCCGGTTGATTCTTTGTCCTTTCTGTCTTTCGTGGAGTTGATGAACCAACGTAGGAATCCGATTTCGCTGAGGCCGTCATTTTGGGCGATGGTTTTGAGCATGACATCGCTCACCATGTTCTTGATTTGTGTGGACTCCTCAAAGCCGCCCATTCTGATATGCTTGATTTCGTGCGTGACCTGATTGAAACTCACCTTGACTGCCTCAAAGTCATCAATCCAAAGCATGAATTGAACACTGACACCCTGAATGGCGTCAACCCTGATTTTGTAATTCTCGAAGCCGTCCAAAAGTGGTGTGAAAGACTCCTGAAAAACACGCTCCTCAATTTGTGGGAACTTGCCCCGGCTGTGCGTGACTGAGGAAACTTCGGAAAACCAGTTCTCAACGGCGTCAACAGGCGGTTGAAATCTCACACCGTTGTTTCTTGGGTTGGCCATGTAGAAATGAACCTTTGCGCCCGCTTTCCACCTGTGGCCCTCCCTGAAAGTGTGAATCTTGATTTTTTGGCAAATCTTCCTTTTAAAGTCGGTTGGGATTTTTTCGCCATCGGGTGTGACCCAAGGGCAATTGATGCTGAAAGGTAAAATCATCTTTTGCTATTTTTTTGATGTTAAAAAATGGAGCGTCAAAGTGACGCCCCACTCTCCTAAGTGTGCAGGATTCTTAATCCTCATCATCATCGCCGTCCCCTTGGTCGGGAAAGTCCATGCCCATTTGATTTGGGTCGCCGCCGTGTTGCTCGTTCCAATACTGGCAACGCTTCACGCCCCACTTGCCCGCCTCCAATTCCAAAGCCGCCTTTTTTTTCAGCATAGCAATTTGCTCGGCCTCGTTGTAGATGTGGAATTGCTTCGTTGTGAAAGCCGAGGTGACTTTGAAAGTGCATTTGACGGCATCCACCGTGCAGGTGACTTTCAGTGTTGACCCGTTTTCTCCGACTTGCAAGGGTTCCTCCCAAAATTCAACCTCTTTGCCCCTTGAGGATGTAATGTTTTTGAGTTTTGTGACCTGAATTTTGACGCCAGTCTCCGGGTCGAGGGAGTTGGTTGTCCTTTTTACTTTCGCCATTTCGTTGATTTTAAAAGTGATTGGAATAAAACTGATAATGTCACAAAGTTAAACCATCTGTGACAAAATCAAAATCGAAGTCAAGATTTTTTACAACCAATTCAAAGAGGGCGATTTTCTTGGCAATTGTCTTGGCTGCGTTCTCAATTTTTACTGCGTCACTGGCTATTGCAACCTCTCCAACCAATCTAATATTTCCACGTCCAACAGGAAGTAAACTCAGGTCAACGGTTGCCGCTTCAATTGCCCTTGCCCAAATTGGGGGCCACAAGTCTTTTGTCAATGGAGGTGTCAAACCATTTTTCCTTAAAATATCAAAGATGTAAACAGGGCAATCCCTCCATGTCGAATCAGCTTCCCTCAGCGCCGCCAAGGTGCTTTTGAGCGTTGGCCAGAAAACGACCTTGGCCCTTGCCGCCCGTTCATCATTCTCCCTGTCAAGTTCACGTTGGGCCAAGGCGCTGAAATAGTCATGCTCGGCCTTGAGTTTGTACTTGCGCCACATTCCAAGCACCGAAATAAAAGCCTTGGCCGTCAGCTTGCCGCCGTACATTTCGCCCCGGCCTTTCTCATCGCCAATTGTTCCGGCTGAGTGCGCCCGAAAAGCCGCCCACACCTCAGCGATTGACAGTGACTTAAATTCATTCCTGAGCGCCCTTAGACACTCTTTCAAAACCAATTTGCTTGGTTCACTCGATGAACCAAAGGCGCTGGCAACGAGCGTAATTTGCCCGCAAAGCCAAACATCGGTTGCCTTGTCGTTTGGCAGTAGGCGAATGACACGCCCCTTGTTTCGGATGATGGACTCAAGTTCGTTGGGCTTCACGTCCGAAAATTCAAGGACAGCCAAAACAACGCTTTCATCAACGTTGGTGTCCGCAATCTGAGCAATTGCGACAGGTTTTGTTTTTACTACTTCTTTGTCCATTGCGTTAGGTTTAATCATCATAACCGCCAATTCTCATGCCGTTCTCATCGTAACGGCCCTCAAGAATGTCCATTGTGTTATGAAAACTCGCCTCAGCCCTTATCCGTTCAAATTGTGCCTTTCCCTGTTGTGTCATCTGGTTTTTGGGTATGGCTTCCAAGTATTCCTGAGCGTTGGGTTGCCTAACCCGTGCCTCAACCACTTCGCCAAGGTATTTTAGAAAATTGGCTTTTGCAAACAACGTGCTTGGTTGGAGGTGTTGTTTCATTTTTTGGCTGTGAATCCATTGGAGACACTTGAGGTCAATCACATCAAAGAAATCTTGCTTACTTACCTTTTCGACCTTGCTTGAAAATAGGGTTTCAATAAATTTCCGGTTTGCGCTTGAGCCTTGGCCCGTGGCGGCAAAATTCCTGTTGGCCGCCCGGTTGAGATATTCAATTATTTCCGTAGCCGTGTCATCAGTGCTAACACCGATTTTGATTTTTATGTCATCATCGGCATCGAATAGCGTGTGGACACCCCCGTTGTTTCCTTTACTTCTCCTTTCTTTTAATACTAAGGTGTGTCGTTCAGATTCTGAACGCTCATCGTTCACTTTCTGAACGTTTCCGTTCAGATTCTGAACGTTCACTTTCTGAACGATCACCAAATCAGCATCACTTTTGGTTTGCTCATCATCATCAATGTAGGCGTTTTTGTACCAAAGTGGGGTTGTTTTTTTCAGTCTGTTTGTTTTCTGGTTTATCTCCAACAGGCCGATTGATGCACACCTTTCGACAATCCCGGCAACAGCGCCTTTTGACAGGCCAAGAAAATCACCGATGTCAGAATAGGAAACATTTGCCCAACCGTCACAAGTGGTTTCAGGATGGGTTTGGGTTTTGTAAATGATGTCTAATAGTGCGTATTCGTTGAGACTTATTCCGGCTTGCTTTCTAAATGAGTGGTGAACGTTCGTGAATTTCCATTTCATTTTGCGATGTGTGTTTAGCGGAAACCGTTACTGAATGGGCATAAAAAAACCTCATCCTTGTTGCGGGTGTGGGGAAATTTGACGCTTTCCCGTGGTGTGAAAAGTGAGTAAAACCCACACCGCACACCCGCAACAGAAACGAGGTTGTTTCTTTTTACTCACTTCAAACCATTCCCGGCGTCACCCGGTAGCTACTGAAAGCGTCACAAAAGTAGGCAATCAATTATTTCGGCGCAACATTTTTTTCAACTCCCTCCTTTTTGCTACGGCCTTGATTACAAAGATGATTGAGAAATACAAAGTGATGTAAATGACAATTTGCATGGTGTGTGGTGTTTTAATTATTAGCCAAAATAGGCTTTCATTTCTGCTTTAATCGTGAAATACCTATCCGGGTCATCTCGGATTTGCTCAAGCGACATTTCCAAGCCTTCAATCTTGAGGTCAATTTCACGCTTTTGCTGTCTCAGTGCCAATAATTCGTTTTCTATTTTGAGCCTTTCTTTGGCTGCGTCAATTTCAAGTTGAGTCGTTTTAAGCTGTTTTAAGCGATGATAAATTTTGATTGGTGGAAATGGTTTGGCCAAGTGGTGTTTGTTGGGCCGTTGCCGCCCGTTCCCATGCCTGACTATCAAAACAAAGACAGCGAGACACCATCGAGCAACGTCTTTGCCTTGGCACAATATTCAGGCTCTATTTCAAAACAGATGAAGTTTCGCCCGATTTCCTTGCAAGCCCTCGCCGTTGAAAAACTCCCGGCAAAAGTGTCTAAGATTACCCCCCCCCCGTTGGCTACTTTTCTCAATCATCAGGCGCAAAATGTTGATTGGCTTTTCGGTTGGGTGATTCGTTGAGTCAATCTTTGGTGACTTCAAAACGTTGCTGATTCTATTACCATTCAGCTTTTTCAAACCGTTGCTGCAAAATATGACCATCTCATATTGTGGGGCATAGTCGCCAAGCAAATCACCGCTCCCATGATTATTTTTAACCCAAATCAAGATGTTTTTGATGTTGAATGATTGGCTAATTACCTTTTTGAAAACATCAACATTGTGCCATGAGCAAAAAATGTAAAGGTGTGCATCCGGCTTGCATACCCTTTTCAGTTCAACAACCCAATAATCTAACCAAAAAAGGTTGTCATCGTCTTTTATTGCCATGTGCTTGCGCTTCCTTCGGTTGCTCCTGTAAGCCATTGCATACGGCGGGTCGGTGACTACTAAATCAATGCTTTCATTGTCTATTTTAGCAATACCATCCTCCCAATCCATGCAATTTACCGTGTTTAAAAGTTCATTCATTTTCAACGAAAGTTTGAGGCTAATTCCCTATACTGTTGAAAAACAGGTTCATCGGTCGGAAACGCATATTTGGGCATTTTTGATGGGATTACATAGGCCCATGTTTCAGCCGTGAAGATGATAATGTCGGTCAGGTAATCTTTCCAACCGTTATCATCCAAGCGGGTTGTTGATGGAGGCAAAGTCACAGTTTTCCCGGTTGAATTGGTAACGATGAGCGTGTTGTGTAGAAACTCCTTTTTGCACCAATCGTGAATTGCGTCCAATATGGCCTTGGCCTCAACGTCAATCATGTAGCCGCCAACATCCCTCATTGCAATTGCAACGTGCTTGACAACTACTCCAAAGTAATACCCCCGATGGCTTTTGATTAGCTCGGTGTCATCCTCCCTGATTTCCAAAATCACCCTGACTCCATCCCCAAATGATTTTTGAAACGGCTCAAGCCTCTCACGTTGTGGGAACTTGAATTGGCCCTTGCCCCTTTCGCCCTCTTTCCAACCGTGCAATGTGATTGACCGTCCCATCAGTCAGCGTTTTTTAGTTCGGGGTTTTCATAGATGTTGCCAATCACATTGAGGCTGTCGCTATCTTCAAACCAACCCCTATCATTGACATTGACCCCTTGTTTCCAAAAGCCAAGCCCGTTTGATGTTTTGGTTTTGTATTCTCCAAACCTCACAATGTAGATTGCCCCGGTCATGCCGCTCCTCAGCACGTCACCAACAAAGATGTCTTTGCCGTTCCTGTCCTTTATCCCCAAAGAGAGCATGACTATTTCAAATCTACGTAAGATGACGTAGTTGGAAACACCTTCAAAGGCATCTGTTTTTTGGTAAACCATCTCGTTGTTGATGTCATCCCATGCCCTCAAAACAAATGGCAGTTTGGTTGCCTCAAATATTTCATCCTGAGTGGCAAACCTTGCAATTTCTGTGTAATGCAAATTGTGCATATTGTCATCGGTGATTTGCCTGACCTGCCCGGATTTGGTTACTACCCAATCCCAAACATCCATGCCCATCAAATGCCCGTCAGTGTCATATTGGTTGACTTTCATCTTCAAAGTTTTAAGGTGTGGTAAAATTCATTTCCAGCATCAACCCGAAATTTCAACTCCCTGATGTATTCGGGCGAAAATTCAAGGTCAAAGGTTCTGACCCGCCTTTCAGGTGGGATTGCATCAAACGTGTGGTTTTTTATGATTTGCTCTTGGGCCTCCAAAAAATGCTTGTTATCCTCATCTTGGCCGTAACGGTAAAACATTCGCCTAATCTCGTTGTCAACCAACACTTGAGGTGTGTTCACGAGGCAGTAACAAAGCCGGAACTTTGACCTTTTGAAAAGGTGCATATAAACTTGCCCTTGCGCCTCGTAGAGCGTTGGCGGTTCGGTCACGTCAACAAACGTCCTGATGTCCCATGAACACTTGACATCTTCAATGAGGTCAGGAAAAACGCTGTCAGGCGTTCCGCTAAAGTATTCGTCACGCTTGCTGAATTGGTTCTTTTCCCTGAAATGCGTTGAGTGCGGGAAAACGATGTCAAGCAAGCCAAAACCATCTTGCTCGCACAAATCACCCTTGAGCATTTCATCGGTCACAACCAATTGCTTGTAGCCGTACTCAAGGCGCAACCACTCCTCAATGACGTAGGTTTTTGCACCCTGAGACAGTTCAAACGGTGCATCCCGCCTTTCGATGAGCATTGAAAGGGTTTCAACCATCTTGGATGTCAGCGCCTTTTTCGGGTCATCTAATGACAGTTCCCGCCGCTTGAGAAGTTCATCAAGTTCGCTGGCTTGCTTGTCGGTCAACCCGTGCTGACCCGCCATCAGACGGCCAACCGATGAGGCCCGAAAGAAAATCCTTTTGGGTTCACTTTTTGATTTCATTGCCTTTTTCGATTTTGAGTTTTTTTGCATTGTAGCACAATTGCAAGGCTTCGATGTCCTTGACCTTTTCCGCTACCCTTTCAAGTTGCTCCAACGTGGTTGATTGCTCAATGTGGCTCAAGATACGGTCATGTTCCTTTTTTTGCGATGTGGCGTCCTTGTCAATTGATTCGCTCTTGTTGTCAATGTAGTCGTATTTCCCCGGCTCAAGTTGTATGGATTGGTCGGCAAGGATTGCTGTTTGCATTTCCACCGAAAGTGGCCCCCACTTTGACAGGGTGTTTTTCAACACGGTTTTCATGGCCATCTCATCAAAGTTGGTTTGCCAGCTTGAGGCCGAGTTTGCAAAGGACTGAGAGTATCTTTTGCCGTGCTTCTCAACCTTTTCCCGTGTCCAATAAACAAACTTGTCAAAGCCGTTGAGCAACCGGAAATAAGCTGCATACCCGACAACCTTGCCGCTTTCTGGCATAGTCCAATCGGCCTCCAAATATTCAGTGATGGCGTTGTAGGACTTGAATTGGCTTTCATGCACGGCAACCACGTTGATTTTGTTGTATTGCTGCGTTCTGTGCGCCAATTGCACGTAGCCTTTCCAGCCCATTTGGAATTGCCCTTGCCCCCTGTACGGCACAATCCAAGCAAAGCCAAGGTTGGGATTGATGGGCAGGTCGAGTGCCGCCGCCGTAGCCGCCGCATTGAGGATGGTGATCGGGTCGGCCTCAAGCAACTTGGCGTTGCCGTTGGCGATCTGCAAAAGCGAAGAAATGAAACTTGCGGTTTTGCCGCCAAGCAATGCTGTGAACTTTTCTTGCACGTCAATACGTGCAACCAACTCGTTGAGTTTAGATTTTGTCATCTTTTCAGGCTATTTTTTTGATTGTGTAAAGTCTTAAAGGAGGTCAGATTTTGTTTTTCGCCTCCGCTTTCATCGCTTCCAATTCTTGCAACAGTTGCGGGCTTTCAAGCACGTTCACGATGATTTGCTCTTTGCTGATTTTGTTGCCGTGCAAAATCTTGTGGACACGCTGAAAATCCTCAAGCGTTGTGTGCAATGATTCGCTCAAAGCCACCCTGACAACCTTGGGCTTGTCACTGACCTTTGCCGTTGTTTCAGGTGTTGTGCTTGACATCCGAAAGGATGTTCTTCGACTTGTTTTCTCCATGTGCTTTTGATTTTTGATTAAATTATTGTGACAAAGATAGTGCAATTTGTGACAATTGCACCATCTGTTTTGTTTCATTTTGAAAACTCGGCCATGAATGGGATGAAATCAGCATCAACAAAATAGTTGTTGTAGGCCCATTCAAAGGTCACGTACTTGCGGCCCTTGGCTGAAACCTCGCTGTCTGGATAGTCAGGGCTTTCGACACTGACCATGCCGCCCCTTGTCTTGTTTGAGTAGTCATCAAGTTTGCCCGCCATCATTGCCCATGCGAAAAAGTCGGCGAGGTCAAAGTCAAACCGCTCACACTTCTCATAAAAGGCGTCAAAATCCTCATTGGCCTTGATATGCTCAATGCTATCCAAAACAAGTCCCTTTGTTGATGGGATTGGCTCAAACACGCCAAAAATCGTTGACCTGTCAAAGATGATGTGAGCGGGTGATTTGTACTCTCCTTTGCACATATCCAATTTGTCGGCGAAGCTGTCAACGATGACATCAATGACCCTGATTTTTGGCTTTGTGCCATGCGGAACGCACCTCACAACTTTTGTGTGCCTTGTGAAAAAATTGGCTTGCACTTCGCCCGTCTCAATGTTTTCGGTTAGGAAATCAAGGCCAAGCACCTCAATAAATTTGAACGGCTTGAAATATTCAGCGCCAAGGTCGCAAGGCACGAAACAAGAGCCGGGTGCAAGTTGGCTCAATTGCTCCTTTACCATCGAAAGTTGGAAATCGTTGATTGCTGTTGGATTGGTTGTCATTGCTTAGAAAATTTGATTTGTTTTGCCTTGAGGCAGCTTTCATGCCCAAATAGAAAGTGGCATTTTGATTGTGTCCACCCGCTATAAGTTTCGCCTGAATTTTCAAACTGGTAAAACCTTTCTTGCCTTTGGCTGAAAACCTCAGTGCAATGTTGGTTGCAAACTTCACAGTTGCCGTATTTGGCTGAACTGCCGTCAGTGGTGGCCAGAAAGTACCTGAACTCGCCCGGTTTTGGTTCTGGCAACATCAGATGCTTGATTTGTGTGAAACAAAGTTTGCGGCGTTGAATGACCTCCAACCATCTTTTGTGGTGTCCCAAAACTTGATTTGGAGCGGGTTGGGCTTTGCGGCTGGCTTGGTCGAAGTGCTGACCCAATTGAAAAGGTCGGTCGAGAGAGTGGCCGTCCGTTGTTGCGGGATTTCCTCGGCCTCGTTGACGGTGGTGAACCTCAACACAACCTCAGTCCGTTGCATATCGGCGATGCACCTCACTACCTGCCATGCCTTGCGTTGGGCCTCGCCGAAAGTAAACTTGCCCGTGGCTTTCAGTGCGTTGGCAATCTGCATTGCCTTTTGCCTTTTGATTCGCATCTTCATTTTGTAGCTGTTTTTGATTGTGATTGAATGCCCGACAAA